>Ga0255427_1003_pt1 | contig 59697 bp, 68 predicted proteins | sample ANMaggSeSYBR02D9_FD_182671 | JGI IMG/M metagenome (GOLD analysis project Ga0255427, IMG submission 182671) | Sediment cell enrichment communities from methane seep in Santa Monica Basin, California, United Staets - ANME aggregate JGI... | ecosystem: Environmental > Aquatic > Marine > Cold seeps >... | reverse complement strand
CCTGCACAGGTGATCTGGGAGGAAAAAGAATCGCTGTGCTGGGTCTTGCATTTAAGAATGATACCGATGATATCAGGGAGTCCAGGTCCCTCTTCATAAATAGGTGGTTTGCCCCTGTTTATCATATCCACTTTTTCAGGGTCAATGTCTATACATACTACATTGTGTCCCAGTTCAGCAAAACATGCTGCTGTCACGGTGCCCACATAACCTGAACCTATGACTGAAACCTTCAATTACAATTCTCCTTTTTTGATTATGTATAATTGTCAGATAATTATTCTATTTTACAAATTCACCAGGATGGATATTAGTGTCAGGTTCTATCACCGAACCCACGTTCAGCATGCTGTTGATACCTGTATGCACATTATCGCCCATAATGGTACCAAGTTTCCTGCGTCCGGAATCAACCATTATGCCCTTTATCTTCACCTTGATATTGGCACCATCATGCCGCAGGTTCGCCACCTTTGTCCCGGCACCGAAATTGCAGTCTGAGCCAATTATACTATCGCCCACGTATGAAAGATGTCCGACATGGGTCCGGTCCATGATAATGGAAGCCTTGATCTCTACAGCGTTGCCAATGCGCACGCCCCTGCCCAGGCTTGTGTAAGGCCTGATATAGCAATTTGGCCCGATATCACAATCAGGCCCGATAATTACCGGCCCTTCAATGTAAGCACCGCTCCTAACCCTGGCACCCTCACCCACTATCACAGGGCCGTGGATATGCACATCATCCTCAACCTCGCCCATAATAGCTTTTGAAATAGTTTTCAGATACTCCATGTTCGCATCCAGCATATCCCACGGCCTGCCAATATCCAGCCATGTACCGTCCAGTACCTGGTATCCCATGTGAATACCGCTATCGATCATGTCCTGTATCGTCCTGGTGATCTCGTATTCATCCCTTGTTGAGACAGGCGTACTATCTATGGCCCCGAAGACTTCTGGCTCGAACACATAGATACCTGCATTAGCAAGGTCGGTGGGCGGATTTTCAGGTTTTTCATGCAGTCGCACCACATAACCACCATCTACCTCAAGTACACCGAACTGGGATGGATCATCCACCTCCATAGCAGCCATAACAGCTACTTCATCCCGCGCAAGCAAAGTCCTTACCTGGGCAGATGTAATCATAACATCGCCATTCAACACAAGGAACCTGTCATCAATAAGAGACCTGGCAGTCCCAATGGCATGGGCCGTACCCAGCCGTTCTTCCTGGATAATATAATCGATCTTGACCCCTAAAGCCGAACCACCCCCGAAATATTCAACAATAGTATCACCATAGTACCCTACCACAAGCACGAACTCGCTTATTCCGGCATCCCTAACCTGCTCGATGACATGCTGTAAAAGTGGGCGGTTGCCTATGGGGAGCATGACCTTGGGGCGGTTCCTTGTAAGCGGACGCATTCGCGTCCCTTCTCCAGCTGCAAGGATAACGGCTTTCATGAAATGTTATTTTGGTGTTGTTACAATAAAAAGATGTTTACTTTAACCTCAGGAAGAACCAATCGCCGATTCTACTGTACGGCAGGTCTTTATGAACAGTTCGTCCACTCCAAGGCGTGCCTCGGCAGTCACCCGTATCTTGGGCTCTGTACCCGATGGCCTGACCAGCACCCATCCGTTCCCGGTAGCTACCCTGATCCCATCAATGGTACTAACCTCTCCAAGGGAAGATAATTCAACTGCGATCTCTGCCATTGCCCCCTCCTTTTGCTGGTCAGGACAGGCTATACCGATCCTCCTGGTCTGGTACACAGGTAGTTCATCTACCATTTCTGAAAGTTTCCGGGTGCCCACGATCTCTATTAATCTCACAGCAGCATATATGCCGTCCGGGCAGAAGGAAATACGTGGGAATATCCAGCTTCCTGAGGGCTCGCCTCCGAAAGCAGCCCCTTCCTTTTTCATTGCCTCGGCCACGTAAACATCACCAACCCTGCTTCGAATGATACGGGTATCAGGCAGGGCATCATCCACTATCATGGAAGTATCCACAGGAACAACTATACTGTCAGCCTCTTCATGAGCGGCAAAGATCGCAAGTAACTGGTCGCCGCCCACGAACCTGCCCTTATCATCTACAGCCATCATCCGGTCTGCATCACCATCATGGGCTATACCCAGATCCGCACCCCAATCTTTTACAGTCTGCATTAGAAGCCCTAAATTCTCCTCTTTTGGTTCCGGATTCCTGGCACGGAAATGACCGTCCGGGTTGGAGTTCAATGCAAGCACCCGGCACCCCAACCTTCGAAGCAGGAAAGGTGTTATCACGGAAGCAGCCCCGTTACCGCAGTCAACTACGACCCTTAGACCCTGCAGTTCGCCTGAATGTTTCATTATAGCTTTAATATGGTCCTCAACAGCATTCCCGTAGATGTTTATATCACCGATCCCATCCCATTTCGCAAGTAAATACTTGGATGATGCTACAGCCTCTTCGATCCCTTCCTGCTGCCGGCTGTCAAAGGCCATTCCATCAGGATTCCATAGTTTCATCCCCACATATTCTGCAGTATTATGTGATGCAGTTATCATAACCCCCAAACTATAGTTCCTGGCAGCGTATGCAAGGGTGGGCGTGGGTAGCATACCTAACCGGGTAACATCACACCCGGCAGACATCAAGCCGGCTGCAAAAGCTTCTTCTATCATCATCCCGGCCACCCTTGGATCCCGTGCTATAACAGCACACGAGCAACCCTTTCCTACAGCTTTTGCTACATTGAGTGCCAGTTCCGGCGTGACATCAACATTGGTAATTCCCCTTATTCCCGAAGAACCGAACAATCTCATTACATCACCTATTCTACTGTAACGCTCTTGGCAAGGTTCCTGGGCTTATCAATGGAACATTTCAGTTCCAGCGCCGTATAATAAGCCAGTAGCTGGACAACCACAGAAGAAAGTAGTGGAGTCAGCATTTCATCAGTCTTTGGGATGGGAATTACAAAATCAGCAAATTTCTCAATCTCACAATAGTCGTCGCAATCTACTATAGCAATTACTGAAGCATCCCTTGCCGTTACCTCTTTGATATTACTGAGTATTTTATCATATGTATGACCCTGTGGGGCAATGGCCACCACTGGTACGTCCTTTGAAATCAGGGCAAGTGGCCCGTGTTTTAACTCTCCGGCTGCATACCCCTCGGCATGGATATATGAAATCTCCTTTAGTTTAAGTGCGCCTTCTAGTGCCACAGGATAATTGATATTGCGGCCGATAAAGAAATAATTTTTAGCTTTGACAAACATTGATGCACATTCATGAATAGTCCCGGCATCTTCAAGTATACGGCTTACATGTCCGGGAATCTTGCGAAGTTCTGACAGCAGCATCCTTGCCCTGTCAACATCCATTCTGGATCTTGCTCTTGCAAAATGGATAGCCAGCAAGTACAGCACCACCAGTTGTGAAGTGAATGACTTTGTGGCAGCCACACCGATCTCAGGTCCGGCCCTGGTGTAGATAGTATGGGATGTATCCCTGGAAATAGTACTGCCTATCACGTTTGTGATTGCCAGCGTCATACAGCCGTATGATTCGGCCTCGCGTATGGCCGCAAGCGTATCTGCGGTCTCGCCGGACTGGGTGATCGCAATTACCAGGGTAGACGGGGCAAGTACAGGGCTGGAATACCTGAACTCAGAACCTGTATCCACATCAGTATGTATGCCAGCCAGTCCTTCAAACAGGTACTTGCCCAGCAACCCGGCATTATATGACGTACCGCATGCAATGATCTCGATCCTCTGGAACTGCATGATCTCATTACGGTTAAGTTCCAGTTCCTCGAAGTTGACATCTCCTTCAAGTTCATGTAGCCGCCCTGCCATGGTCTCATGTATGGACCTTGTCTGTTCGTGTATCTCCTTTAACATAAAGTGTGGATAACCGGCCTTTTCAGCAGCTTCCAGGTCCCATTCGATGATGTGTTCCTCTTTTTCTACCGGGTTACCTTCCATGTTAAAAATCCGGACCGAACCCTGTTTTACTGAAATGAGTTCCAGGTTGTCAATATATATGATCCGGTTAGTGTATTTCAGGATGGCGGGAATATCAGAGGCTATAAAATTCTCATCCTTGCCCAGTCCTATGATCAATGGGCTGTCCTTCCTTGCAGCTATCAGTTCATCGGGATGTTCATTGCTCAGTACTCCGATCGCATAGGAACCACGGACATGTCCCAGTGCAGTACCAACAGCCAGACGCAGGTCGTCTGTATAATACTTATTGATCAGGTGGGCAAGTACTTCAGTATCAGTATCAGAAATGAAAACAAATCCCTCTGAGATTAATTTATCTTTCAGTTCCTGGTAATTCTCTATGATCCCATTGTGTACCACGCAGATATTCCCTGAGCAATGTGGATGTGCATTTTCTGTTGTTGGTCTTCCGTGGGTGGCCCATCTGGTATGACCTATACCCACACGGGATGAAATTCCGGGAATGATTGATTCAAGTTTTGATATCTCTCCTTCTATCTTGAATATTCTGGCTTTTCCTTCATCATCAATAATAGCAATACCAGCAGAATCATATCCCCTATATTCCAGCTTCCTGAGGGATTCTAAAAGGATTTTTACAGTATCCCCATCCCCTATATATCCTATGATTCCGCACATTATTTGCTCAGTCCATTTAGAATTCAGAATACTTTTGAGTTCCTGGGTATATACCTGGAAACATTTACCCCGGATGCAATACTGCATCCAGTGGATATCATTTTTCCAGGTTCGGTTAAAACCTTGTGTTTGATGTTGTTTCCGTCACCGATTACAGTACCAAGTTTGGCAGCTATGTGAAGAATGCCTTTCATTTCGATAAAAAAATTCTCTTTTGTCTCAGTAATGAAATGGGAACCTATACTGTTGTGGGCACCTAGTATTGAATTAGATATATATGAAAATGCACCCACCCTGACATCGTGCATTATTATGCTGTTCTTTATCAGGGCTGACGGCTCAATAGTTGAATAATTACCAATGGTAGTTGAAGGAAGTACTACTGCATTCGGACCGATCTCGCAATTTTTTCCTATTACTACAGGCCCAAGGATAAACGAACCTGGATGAATGACTGTATCCTGACCGATGCTTACTCTACCCCTGACCACGGCTCCTTCTTCGATTGTGCAGTCATTTGCTGTCGGTTCGAATCGATCAAGCAGATAAGCATTTGCCTTTAGTAAATCCCAGGAATGTACGGCATCCAGCCACATAGCTTCTGAATGGACCATGTTAACGTTCTTACCGTCGTCGATCATCTGCTGGATAGTATCAGTGATAGCATACTCACCAGTCTCGGAAATAGAGGTTGCTTCTATGTAATCAAAAATATCAGGATTAAAGATATATGTCCCGGTATTCACATTATGGCTCAGGTCTTCTGTTGTCTTTTCGATGATATTTATCACTTTGTTTTTTTCAGAGACCACTACACCATATCCTTCAGTATGCTCTCTGACAACGGTCAGTATAGTCACATCACCAGATCTACCAGCAAGGATATCAGATATAGTACCAGCTTCTATAATATTATCACCATTTAGAACTATGAAAGCATCATCCACATGGGACGACACCTGTTTTATGGCATGTGCAGTGCCGATCTGGCCTTTTTGCTCTACATAAGTAATATTTACCCCAAAATCCACTCCATCCCGAAAATGATCCATTATTCGCTCTTTCTTGTATCCTACGACCATAATTATGTCATTAATACTACATTTGAAAAGAGCATCAATAATATGTTCCAGGATTGGCTTGTTTGCCACAGGCAACATTACCTTTGATCTGGTGAGTGTAAGGGGACGGCATCTTAATCCTTCTCCCGCTCCAAGTATTACGGCTTTCATATAAATTCATATCTATTATACATTTGAACAATATAAATCATTGGTAGAATTGTCATATTTTTTGTTCTGAAATAGTATGGTATGTTGAAAGTAGATTACAATACAGTATCTCCGGGCAATATCCCTTATTAGGTCCAACTCAAGGAAATGCTCACATCGTTCGCATTTTTCAAATCTGCCGGAAAGTATATACTTTCCGATACGAAAATAAAATTAAAAAATTATTAAGAGATACGATATTAGCCGATAGATTAATCAACCTTATCTGCATAATGAAAGCCCCTATAATAATCTTGATTTCAATAATAATCTTGATTTGTAATAAATTACTAATAATATCATCTCATGAATATGGAGGATAATAATGACAACAGTGTATGATATTCCTGCAGATATACTGATTAAGAATGTAGCACAGAAACTTAAAGATGAAAATTTCGTACAAGCCCCTGATTGGGGATCACAGGTTAAGACCGGTGTCCACAAGGAACTGTCTCCAATGGACCAGGATTGGTGGTACACCAGGTGTGCATCAATAGTACGCCGGATTTACATTGATGGTCCTACCGGTGTTTCAAGGCTCAGGAGCTTTTACGGCGGAAAGATGCGCAGGGGTTCGGCATCCCCACATCATGCAAGAGGTAGCGGTTCTGTTGTAAGGGCAGCACTTCAACAGCTTGAAAGTGCGGGTTTTGTCAAATCTGTGAAGAAAGGCCGGGTAATTACTCCAAAGGGTCAGTCTTTACTTGATAATATTGCATATGAGGCAAAGTCAGGATTGCTGGAGCAATACCCTGGTATTGATAAATATTAAGTAATCCCGAATAGAATTATTTTCAGGAGGTTGTGTGATGGCTGAAGATGAACTGGAAGCTATCAGACGTCGAAAAATGGAATTGTTAAAGCAGCAGCAACAGGCACAAATGCCAGATGCACAGGCTGCTGCCCAGCAAGAACAGGCAATGGCCGAAATGGAAGCAAGGAAGCAGGCCATCTTACGCTCAATCCTGACGCCTGAAGCCAGGGAGAGATTGAATACATTAAGGATGACAAAGCCCGAACTTGTGCAAAGTGTGGAGGCACAGCTTGTAGGACTGGGACAATCGGGCAGGCTGCAAGATAAGATCGATGATGCTAAATTGAAAAATCTCTTATTTCAATTACAACCCAAAAAACGTGAGATGAGCATAACCCGGAAATGAAGGCCTATGTATTGTTCAGTAGCGGAAAGGACAGTTCTCTTGCAGCGATCCTGCTGGAACCATTTTTCGATGTGGAACTGGTAACTATCAATTTTGGTATTGTGCCCACGCATGAATTCGCACGTCAATCTGCATCCAGGCTTGGATTTCCCCACAATGTGATAATGCTGCGGCCTTCCCTGATCGAAGAAGCTGCCGCAATGTTGGTGGAAGACGGGTTTCCCGGACGTGCGATCAACTATCTTCACCAGAGCGCACTTGAAGCCGTATGTTCAACACCGGACACTACTATTGTCGCCGACGGCACGCGCCGGGATGACAGGGTGCCTATGCTTTCCCCTGCAGAGGTAAGAAGCTTAGAAGACAGACACAACGTCAAGTATATCCGTCCGCTTTCAGGTTACGGCCGATCTGCAGTTGATGTTTTGGTGGACGCCTATCTACAGGTTGTGCAGGGAGAAAGTGACAGTGTAGAAAAGGCTGATTATGAAGTAGAACTCAGGTCATTTATACGAAAACAATATAACGAAGGTGATAGTATGGTGGAGCGTTTATTTCCAGGACATATACAATCACGCGTAACAGACAGGAAATATTTATAATATCTCAATAATCAATGAAGGTGTGTTAATATGAGTAAAAAATCAAAAGGTAAGAAGATAAGGCTGGCTAAAGCCCATAACCAAAATCATAGGGTCCCATCATGGGCCATAATCAAGACTAACAGGGCTGTAGTGACTCATCCTAAACGCCGGCACTGGAGACGCAGCAGTCTGAATATTGGATAAAGGGTGAACAACATGGTAGATACAGGTGAAGAGCAGGTTTATACGATTCCACTCAGGGCAGTAAAGTATGTGCCCCGCTGGCAGCGCAGCAAGAAAGCAGTGAGTGAGGTTTTCAGGTATCTTGAGCGGCATACGAAAACTGACAGGAAATTGATCAGGATGAATCCTGAAATCAGTGAAAAAATATGGGATCGTGGATCAGAGAAACCACCATCGAAGATCAGGGTCAAGACCATGAAGTTCGAAGATGGGGTCGTGGAAGCCGAGCTCGCTGCCGAGTGAAATTGACAATGTCCTTTTTTTTAAGGATATAATCACTTTTTTTATAAATGGCTAACCAGACCAATTTTAGAGGTAATTCGGTCCTAGGTGTATATGCCAGGTGCACCGAGGATTTTATCTTATTACCCAGGGAAGCAGACAGGCAGTTCAAACAGGTAATTGGGGGTGCCCTGGATGTGGATGTAATTCCCACATCTATAGACGGGAGCAGCATTATAGGTTGTATGTGTTGTGGAAACAGTAACGGGCACTTAATATCTAAAAGAGTAAATGATGCTGAACTAAAAGAGATCGGGAAATATGTGCGTGTTAAACGGCTGGAGGGTATTCTCACGGCAGCAGGTAATAATATACTTGTGAATGATACTGCAGCCCTTGTAAATCCTAATATGCCAGACCGGGCCGTGGAAGAGATAGGTGAATTTTTGGACGTGGAAGTGTACAGGGGCACCATCGGCGGGCTCAAGACGGTGGGGATGGCCGCTACTGTAACCAATAAAGGGGTACTGGTACATCCCAGGGCCAGCAAATTCGAACTTGATAGGCTGGATGAGATATTTTCACTTCATGTGGATATCGGGACAGTGAATCTGGGTTCTCCGCTGGTCGGGTCGGGACTGCTGGCTAATTCAAAAGGATATGTTGTAGGCAGTGAAACCACAGGGCATGAGATGGGGCGCATTGAGGATGCGCTGGGATATCTCTGAAAACTATTGTTTCATTTCGTTTATTATTTTAATGATCTGTTTGATATCAGTGATGATGATATCGGCTTCTGAAGAAAGCTTTTCCATGCACATACCTGTCTGCTGGATTGATAAAACACCAAGGTCTGAAGCTCTCAACGCCAGTATGTCATTGATGCCATCACCCACCATGACCACTTTATCGTATTGCTTTTGAAGAGATTTAATTACCCATTCCTTCTTCTGCGGCGTGGCCACATCATAGACACGCTCAATAGGTATTTCGACCAACCTGGCAAGGTTCTCCAGGTTACGCATGCTGTCACCTGAAGCAATATATGCATCAATTTCCATACTTTTTAAGGTATTAAGTACAGCCGGAGTATTGGTAAATGGCCTGCCACCTGTGCTTACAGTATATACTATGCCCTGGGATTCAATGTCAATGACAAATCCTATGCCCAGGTAAAAAATATCAGGGCATTTTAGCTTGATGGCATTTACGACATCATGGATGTCCTGCATGCTGGCCAGGGTATCGTTCTTAATGCACTGTGCTGCGTCATCAAGAGTGATAGGACTGCTCGAACAGCTAAGGTCGATCCTGATCTTATTATCTGTCAGGAATTCGTATATTCGTTTTGTGGACTGGCAGTTCATGATCTTGTAAGGGTCGGTATGGATGATCACTAATCCACAGTTTGGTTTTTTGCTTACCAGGTCAGTTGTTATGATGTCATCGATGTATCTGCCTGTGATCGTATCCTTTGCCACCCTGTACATTTGCAGTAATGTACCTGCACTATCAAATACAACAGCAATACTTTCATGCATTGCAGTGAAAGACCATTTAGTTCTATAACTAATTTTCTACAACTAAAAAAAGAGGGGATGAATACCTGCAATAAATTTTGTATTGAGGGATAGTTAATGGACATGACATGAAATCTGGTAGGTATATTGATAACTATCTTGGGTGATGCAAGTATTCACATTTTATCATTATTATTCATGGTATATATAATATATGGTCAATTCAAGAAAGTGAAGTGGAAATAAAGAAAAAACGGGCGCAGAGGGATTTGAACCCTCGATCTTCAGCTTAGGAGGCTGCTGCCATATCCAGGCTTGGCCACGCGCCCGCGGTGATTGTGGACTTACTCTAAACTGGTTATTATGTATTAAATATTACCCATGAAACAAGAAAATCCTTCCTTCGGTTGGATTTACCTGGAGTACAAAAAGTTATACTTTATGCACAATGAAAAAAACTCACCGGGTGAACAGGGTGAATTGTGTGCGATATGTTTATTATTGTTAAAGATATTTAAGGATAAAAAATATCAATGTAATCATAAAGGAGTAATTAAATGCAGTATCAAGGTAGGTCTAAACGTAAATTCACAGGTGGACGGCGCATCGCCTCAAAGGGTAAGAGAAAATTAGAATTGGGTCGGGAAGCCGCTGAACCCCACCTGGATGAAACCAGGCGAAAAAATGTGGATACCCTGGGCGGCAACAGGAAGGTTCGCCTGCTCAGGTGCAATATGGCAAATGTGACTGATCCATCAAACAATACAACCAGGCAAGTGTCCATCGAGAATGTGGTGGATAATGAAAGCAACAAGCACTACATAAGAAGGAACATCTTATCCAGGGGCGGCATTGTCAGTACTGAGATCGGAAATGCCCGGATAACCAGCCGTCCAGGTCAGGATGGTGTGGTGAATGCAGTATTGATAAAGGAGTAAATCTTTGTCCGGCCGGTATAATAACTGTCGAAATGATATCGGTCGGAATGATTCTGTAGGGTTGTAATTTTTTTTTGAGTGTTTGTATCGAAATCTTCTATCGAAACAAAATCCAAAAATATATGTCTTTTGGCATCACAGCACTTTTTATTGTATATCAGGGGTGAGCACTCTGGCATTTGAGGATATTGGTGAGATATTAAAAAAAGAACCGGACGATGCTGCTAAAGCCGTACTGAAAGAAGTTGAATCTATTTACGGTGAGGTACCGTATATACTTCAGTTCATGGAAGATAAACCTGATCTGCTGATACCTAAGGTGCTATATGACAATTCCATAATGAGGGAGTTCAAGCGGCTTGACCATCGGACCATTGAGCTTATCAGTATTGGTGTCTCGGCCGCACTTCGCTGTACCCATTGCCTGGACATGCACCTCAGGGTGGCAAAGAGGATGGGCATACCCCGTGATGAGATATTCGATGCAATTCTTATAGCAGGAACCTTATCCAACGCTTCTGTACTTGCCTATGGTACCAGGGCATTGGACACTGAAGTACCGGCAACTGACAGACCAGCCCCAAAGCGCAATAATGATGAATGTGACGTGTGTGAGATTCCAACGATGGAAGACGATTAGAATAGTCATTATTCAGGCAGAGTGCCCAGCGCATTTACATGATTGATAAGTTCTGTGAATGCCTCTATCTCCCGCTGTATTACTTCATCCTGTGTCATGGAGATACTCATTTCCCCATCTACTGTCAGCTTATCCGGGCCCCTGCGCACAAGCCGGTCCACACCGTCCTTGCATAGAACTTCCTTGATCTCAGAGTCGTAGACAAAGGCTCGCCCAGGGAAGAACACTGTTTCCTTAACTTCTGACAGGTCCAGCTTTTGTATGTCTTCGATGGTGATCAGGCATCCCACATCTTTTTCCACACCTATAACATTTACAGGCGAGTCCAGCCGCTCAAAGATGGCTCCTATTAACGGCGCTGATATGCGGCTGGTTAGTATGGTAGCTTCCATATTGACTTTTGGTAGTTTTGACAAAGCTTCTTCGTGATTCAGGATAGCGAATGGTGAGCCGATCTTTGGGTCCCCCAGCGGGGTCCCTGTCACCCTGAATGAATAATCGCGGGCAATCCCCTCCACAATTGACTGGAACTCTTCCACTGAATGAGCCTCAATACCCGGTATTATCGGGGCATTGTTCAGGATAAGTCCCTGGTCAAAGGTATTTGCGAACCTCATTAGTATCAGGCCTTTTGCACCCATGGCTTCCAGGTCGTCACAGGTCTTTCTGAGTACATCTCCGTCATTGACGCCGGGTATCAGCACAGCTGCGGCATAAACCTCTGAGTTGCCACAGAATTGTTCGAGATTGGTAAGAGCAGCTTCAGGGGTTTTGTCGTGCATATATTCCCTGCGTAGTGCCGGGTCAGTGGCAAATACGGTGAAGGATACTTCTGTTACACCACTGTCCAGGTAGTACTCTGCTTCATCACCTCTTGTGAATCCCTTTCCACTGGTATATCCAAGGTGTATAGGTGCTTCAAGCTGTGTCAGCATCTGTGTCAGTACCTCAAGGTCAGGATAACAGCTTACATCCCCGCCACCGCTAATTGTGATTCGTTCTATTTCTCCCTTGTTGAACCGGAGTGTCTGGTTTATACTCTGGACAACCATCTGGACTGGTTTGAAACCAGGATAGGATTCCTTTACACTTTCAGTGCAATATTGACATCCTTTCTGGTAGGGAGGGCAATGTTGACATCCGAATGCAGGGACCTCTTTTACACCTTTGAAATAACAGTATTTACAAAAACCCATACAATCGTATCCGGGGCGACCCCCGACATCAGCAAGTAGTTCCATCTGAATCATCTCATTTTTTTGGTAATTCAGACCATATAACCATATATTACTTGAAGCCTTCTTTGGCGAAAGTATTCTAGTTGATATAGTTTTCTATATACACTATGTAAGTACATTTTTTGTCATGTGTTTGGTTGAATTTTGTTCCATATATACAAAATTTTTAATTAATATAATGATTAATCCGTAACCATCCGTAACCTTTAAATATTGTCGTAGAATACAAGAGTAGTACAGTAAACTGTAGTGGTTGGTTGATACGATGTTGGAGTATAATAGAACAAACAACAAAACTTTTGGATATTTTTAAACTCTTTATTATACCTTTTTGAGTTTAAATTCAACAAGCTTCTGTTTGTTTTTCTCATTGTATCGGACAACAACGGTTTTCTGAAAAAGTATAGGAGGAAAAATAAACGTGGCTGACACAATAGACCTATATAGCGACAGAGGAGCTAAACTCAAAGCCGGAGTAGATCTTGGAGCAATTAGTCCCCTCAGGAATAAAGCTATTAAGAAAATTATTCACGACACAAAGCGGACAGCAGCCGTGGATTTGGCCGGAATCGAGAAGGCACTTGCAGCAGGAAGATTTGGCGGCAAAGGCCGACAAGTTCCTAAAAAGGCAATGAATTTCGATGTGGTCAAGAACGCAGACAAGATCGTAGCTAAAGTAGCTGATCTTATAAAAGTAGACGCCGGTGATGACACCAATGTGAAATCACTCAATGGCGGCAAACAGATGCTGGTACAGGTACCATCCGCCCGTATCGAGGCAGGCGCAGAATATGTGTCTTCCCTGACATGTGCATCAATGGGAACCATACAGGCAATGATTGACACTTTCGACCTGAACATGTTCAATGTTCCGGAAGTCAAGGCAGCGATCATGGGCCAGTATCCTCAGACAATGGATTTGGCTGGCGGTAACGTCAAATCAATCCTCGAGATCCCCCAGAAGGATGAGGGTCTTGGCCATTCACTGAGGAACATCATGGCAAACCACCTGGCAGCTGTGACAAAGAAGAACGCAATGAACACAGCAGCCCTGGCTGGAATATATGAGCAGGCCGGTGTGTTTGAGATGGGTAATGCTCTCGGAATGTTCGAGAGGAACCAGCTTCTCGGTCTGGCATACCAGAACCTGAACGCAGACAACATTGTCTATGGTACAACCAAGGCAAACGGCGCAACAGGAACCATCGGTACAGTTGTGCACTCAATCGTTGAGCGCGGAATTGAAGATGGTGTAATTGCACCTGATAAGAAAATGGGCTCAGGATACCAGATGTATAAAGCAAATGATGTATCCATGTGGAACGCATATTGCGCAGCCGGAACCCTTGCAGCAAACTTGGTTAACTGCGGTGCAGGAAGATCACCACAGCACACTTCCTCAACATTGTTGTATTTCAACGACATAATTGAGAAAGAGACAGGTCTGCCAGGATGCGGCTGGGGTAAAGTCCAGGGTACTGCAGTAGGATTCTCCTTCTTCAGTCACTCTATCTATGGCGGCGGCGGTCCTGGTGTGTTCAACGGTAACCACGTAGTTACCAGACACTCCCGAGGCTTTGCTATCCCATGCGTAGCAGCATCAGTATCACTTGACGCTGGTGTCCAGATGTTCACACCTGAAATGACATCCGGACTTGTCGGTGAAACATTCGGATCGGTTGACGAATTCAGAGAGCCAATCAAGGCAGTCGCAGGAGCGGTGTAAGAACATTAGAGGATTAAATTTATGGTCAGAAACGCTTCAGTCACCAAAAAACCAATTCAGGTTGAAATTTTTCCACAACAGATGTTGATGCCACATACAGCTGAAAAGCTGCTGAACGGTATTGATAAGGTACCCGGAGTAATTCGTATGTTGATCCAGGGTCCAAGCCTGCCAATGCGGGTATCATGCGGACCCGGAACAGGCGCTCCGGTAGACCACCCGGACCGGCGAATAATCAATGTTTCAGGTCATGCATTTGAACTGAACGTTCGAGTGGGCCGGATCCAGGTAGAAATTGAGGATCGGTCTGTCAAGGATAAAATACGCAAAGTTGCAGATGAGAACTTACCTTTCCCGTTTGAATTCAGGGAAGGATTCTTCATTCGCAGAAAAGCAACCTTGGTAGACTATGCCAAATACGGTTTCAAGAGCAGAGAAGACGAGTCCATCAATCTTGATGATGAGCGGCTTCTCGGATTGGTCGATCCAAAGGCAAATCCCAAAGACCGTATTTGTATGTTGGAATCAGAAGATGAGTGATCATGTTCGGAAGAGAAACACAGTGTGTCGATTGTAGGGAAAGCATGGGTCTTGGCAGAGGCGGTGGTCTCGCACAGCGAGGCACATTATCCGAAACCGGCAGGCCTGATGTTATTGCAATTGCCATGACTCCCGGACGGCGTCATATCACAAAACCGGTATGTGAGATCACATATGGGCTCAGGAGAGAAGGTATTCAGGTAAGTGTGCTTGTGTTAAATTCAGGTGCTGGTGTTCCAGAGGATCTCTCGGGACATAGCATCATGGGGTACGGACCAAAATTCGGTATGTCCTCAAAGGAATTTGCACAGATAGAAAGGCATAAACTCCTATTACTGCATCTGGGCAATATTGATTCCCATGTAATTAGTAAGACACAATTTGTCCTCAAGCAAGTGGACATTCCAACCGTAATTGCCTGCCAGAATCCAATCGATTTTGAGCAGTTCGCTGAAGCAGGAATTAAAACCAGGCTTGTTAAACCAAGGACTGAGAATATTCAGACCAAAGGAACAGTCATGGAAATCGTAAGCGGAATCACAAGAGGCGAAACCTGTTCAAGGGAGAACCTCAATAAAATTGTGAAATACGTAAAGACCATTAATCCACTAAATAATTAAGGAGATGAAATATTATGGCATATAAACCACAATATTACGCTGGCAACACAATCGTTGCTCAGAATAGAAGAAACCACATGTCAAACAACGTTCAAAAAGTCAGAGAGATCTCTGATGAAGATTTGACCGCTTGTCTTGGCCACAGAGCACCAGGTAGTGACTACCCAAGTACACATCCACCTCTTGCAGAGATGGGCGAACCTGATTGCCCGATCAGACAGATCGTGACCCCAACAGCTGGTACAGCAGCTGGCGACCGAGTAAGGTATGTCCAGTGGGCTGACTCCATGTATAATGCACCAGCAGTGCCATACTGGAGATCATACCACGCTGCAATGAACCACAGAGGTGTGGACCCCGGTACACTGTCCGGAAGGCAGGTCGTCGAGGCACGAGAAAGAGATATGGAAGCAGTTGCCAAGGAACAGATGGAAACTGATATGACATGTCCGGGTCTTGCTGGCCTTAGAGGCGCAACCGTGCACGGTCACTCTTGCAGATTGCAGGAAGATGGTGTCATGTTTGACATGATCGACAGGCGCAGACTTGAGGGTGATGTTATCATCCAGGATAAGGATCAGGTAGGTGTTCCTCTTGACAGGAAGGTCAATCTGGGCAAGCCCATGACCACCGAAGAGGCGAATAAGAAAACGACCTTCTACAGAGTTGGTAACGTTGCATACAGAGACGATCCTGAAGCCATTGAATGGTGTCAGAAAGTCTGGGAACTGAGAACCTTATATGGGTATCAGCCCAAATAATAGAGGTGATATAGAATGGCACACTACAATTTTGATACAGAAGTTAATGCCAAAAAGCACTTCATAACTGCAATGGAAGTGAAATACGGTAAGGAATGGGGCAGCAACAAGCAGGCTGACGACATCCAGCAAACCACAGCAAAGTACCTGAGACTGGGTACTGCCCAGAACCCCAGGAAGATGGAGATGGCCAAGATCGGTGCAGAGATCACAAAGAAGCGTGGTCTGCAGGCATATGATCCCCTGCTTCACCTGGCTGGTATCCCACTGGGTCAGAGACAGTTGACCCCTTATACCCTTGGCGGAACAGATATCGTATGCGATGGTGACGATCTTCACTATGTCAACAATGCTGCCATGCAGCAGGAATGGGATGACATAAGGAGAACATGCGTCGTAGGTCTGGACCTGGCCCATGAGACTCTGGAAAAGAGGCTCGGCAAGGAAGTCACACCTGAGAGCATCAACTACTATCTGGAAGTACTGAACCACGCAATGCCTGGTGCAGCTATCGTCCAGGAACACATGGTTGAGACCCACCCCGCAATGGTGGATGACTGCTATGTGAAGGTCTTCACAGGTGACGATGCCCTGAAAGACGAACTGGATCCTCAGTTCGTGATCGACGTCGACAAGATGTTCAGACCAGACCATGCAGCCCAGATCAAAGCTTCAATGGGCAAAGCATCATTCCAGGCAGTGCATATCCCAACAGTGGTCTCAAGGACTGCTGATGGTGGCCAGACATCCAGGTGGATGGCAATGCAGGTCGGTATGTCATTCATCAGTGCATACCACATGTGCGCTGGTGAGGCAGCAGTCGCTGATCTGGCATTTACAGCAAAGCACGCTGGCCTGGTAGAGATGTCAGAGATGCTTCCCGCAAGGCGGGCAAGAGGACCTAACGAGCCCGGTGGTCTTTCCTTTGGTCACATGTGCGATATCGTACAGACCTCAAGGAAGTTCAGGGACGATCCATGTAAGATCGCTCTTGAGACCTGTGCAGCAGCAATGATGTTGTACGACCAGATATGGCTCGGTGGTTACATGAGCGGTGGTGTCGGTTTCACTATGTATGCCACAGCAGCATACACCAACAACACTGTTGATGACAACCTGTATGCAGACACCGAGCACGGCTGGGATACATTTGGTACAAGCATTGGCAATTGCAAAGAGCCAAGCATTGATATCATAAGGGATATCGGTACCTGGGGTGCACTGTACGGTCTTGAACTGTACGAGAACTACCCGACAGCCCTGGAAGATCACTTCGGTGGTTCCCAGAGAGCAACTGTAATCTCAACTGCAACCGGAGCAGCCTGCGCAATCACAACAGGTAACTCCAATGCCGGTCTGTCCGCCTGGTATCTGTCCATGTACCTCCATAAAGAGGCACACGGTAGACTGGGCTTCTTCGGATACGATCTGCAGGATCAGTGCGGTGCAACCAACGTGTTCTCCTATCAGTCCGATGAGGGTCTGTTAGCTGAGATGAGAGGAGCAAACTACCCCAACTACGCCATGAATGTAGGTCACCAGGGCGGTTATACAACCGTTTGTACAGGTGGTTATACAGGCAGGGGAGACGGCTTCGCAATCAACCCACTGGTTAAGACATGCTTCGCCGATGACCTCATGAACTTCGACTTTGTCGAGGTCAGGGAGTGCTTCGGTAAGGGTGCACTCAGAGAGTACGACAGGTGCGCTGGTGAGCGAGCATTCGTCATTCCAGCAAAATAAATACAAACAATTCAACGTAGGTGTGATTCCACACCTACAACCTTTATTTTTTAATCCATGCACTGAGTGGATAACTTCTTTGTTCAATTCGACAGCTATTTTTTGTTATGAACTACTGCCGCTTCCTCTGGAATTCTGCGACTGTGACAGAAGATATTAGTTTCCCTTCAACATTGTGTGGGTACATCACTATTCAAGATATATTATTAAACATGGAATCGCATTGCCTGAATTAATGGACAGGATTAACTAGTGTCGTGTCAACTTTCAAGTGTTAGATTGTAAAGGGCATAGGTCATATGGCACAATTTTAAAATCAAATTATTTCAATAATCTCAATAGACGCAGATTTACGCTGATTTACGCAGATGCAACCTTAAATCGGCGTTAATCTGTGTAAATCTGCGTCTTAAAAATAACTGAAACAATGATTTCATACGATTCTCAAATTTAATTTAAATCGAACACGGATGATACGGATTTGACGGATTTATTTATTTATTATCCGTGCACATCCGTGTCATCCGTTCAATCCGTGTTCCATTACAATATTGCTCTTAACCGATGACACATGACTCGACACTAGATTGACAGGATATGAACATGGCTTGTACCATCCTGTAAATCCTGTCTAATATTTTACTCACTCGATGTGGGGATATCCAGAGATTACATATTTGTTTTTAAGTCCGATCCTATGTAGGTGAAGTTACCACTCTTAAATCAAAAACCTTATCCACGACCTCTTCAACATTCCCAGCCGCATCAGGCATTTGCAGCATCTTTATAAAGTTATCGTGAAGCATATAAAATGGCCCTGCACCAATATCATGTACGATCAAAACATTAACATCCCGGCTTACCAGGAACTCCGCAGCCTTCACACCCTTTTTCCGTTCCAGATCTACAGCCGGGTTCTCAAAGACATCCCAGTCTTTTATATTATTATCTTCAATATCCATAATGATAAAAAATGGAGCTTTGCCAAGATGCGGGGATAGCTTTGAGTACAAACCATCTTGTGCCTCTACAGGAACTGCAATCCTCACGACTGCCATCTCCCCCGGCCTGGCATTGACCACTATATGTTCCAGGTTCTTTATTTCTTTTTTTACAGCTCTTTTAATCTCTCCTGAAAGCATCTCCACTCTTTTCAGATCGGCGTCGCCTTCTGTTTCAATCACAATTTCCCCGAACACAACCAGCCCTGATTTTCTGAGTCTGATATCCTCCACCATATTCACACCCGGGATATCACCAACAGCCTGACGGATCCTTGTGATCGATCCCTTATCAAGCCATGCGTCCATCAGTACTAATGCCGAGTCCCTGGCAATCCCAATTCCGAGCCTGAATATCATCAGGGAGATTACCAGCACTCCGATACTATCAAGCCAGGGCATACCTAACATTGAGCCGGCAATAGCAACAACAACGACAAGGGAGCTGAAAACATCGGTATATGAATGCATTGCATCTGCAATCAGGGCCTGTGAATCGATCTGCCTTCCAATTCTGGCTTTGTACTTATAGATAGCATAAATTGCAAAAACCGAAAAAACGGCTGTGCCAAGCGCAATTCCATGCAGCCCTATTTCGGCAGGATCTTTAATGCTTACAAGTGCCTCGCGTACAAGTTCTACTCCTGAGACGAGGATTATTACTGATACGAAAAGTGCAACCAGGTTTTCTGCTTTATAGTAGCCATATGGAAACTTCTCCCCGCTGCTTTTCAGGCTGAGCTTGAATCCAACCCATACGGCAAGTGATGTAAAAATATCCAATGATGTATGAACCGCATCAGCAATCAGGGCAGTGCTTCCCGAATATAAGCCAACGGTACCTTTTAAAGCTGCAAGAAAGACTAATGCAAGGGTTGAATTCTTTGAAGCATTTACCCCACTACACAAGTTCTTTTCGATGGTCATTCTTTTACACACCCTGTATTCTATTCTTTAATGATTGGACTTAAAATATGAATAATATAAAACACTTAAGCAGAATGCCAGAAAAAAAAGAAGCAATTAATCTTCTATTTTCTGTTGCTTCCCAAACCTATATCACTATATATATTAATATTCCTTAACTATATCCATTACTTTTATCAAATTCATTCTGAAGATCCAGTATGTGATCTTTAAGCTTGAGAGGCATGAATTATTGGATAAACAAGAAAATCCCCTCCATTCGGATTTACATGAGATAATAAAATGGTAAAGAACGAACAAAAAGAACTCAAGAGCAAATCGCAGGATAAGAGGGAACGAATGGAACACATAGATTTGCAGGACATTGTTGAGTACAACAGGACGGTACGGGTCAAAAAAGATATTCTTGTGACAGATTGGTTCAATGTCTCCCTGATATGCCTTGAAGAGGGACAGGAAATTCCACCCCACCCTGAACCATACGCGGTACTGTTCCATATAATCTAGGGGGGAAGGAACTATAACCGTCGGCTCAAAACGGCATGATGTCATGCCAGGTCACATAATATTTGTTCCAAGCAACAGTATAAGGGGAATAGCACCGCGCACGCGTATGAGCCTGCTCGGGATACAACAGCCACATTAAACAGGTCAAGTATGTTACAATGATTGGATCAATGAATGCTATTGAAGTCAATAATCTGACGAAACACTTCGATGATTTTACTGCGGTAGACCACCTGGATTTCGAAGTGAAGAATGGCGAGATATTTGGCTTTTTAGGACCGAATGGTGCAGGCAAAACAACAACTGTCCGGATGCTCACAGGAATTATTAAACCGGATCTTGGTCAGGTCAGCATCATGGGTCTTGATATCAGGCAGGATCCGATCAAAGCCAAACAGATAATGGGGGTTGTTCCTGAACTTTCGAACGCATATACCGAACTTACTGCCTGGAATAACCTGCAGTTCATGGCAGAATTGTATGGCGTACCAAAGAAGGATGGCAGACAAAGAGCAGAAGAACTCCTGGGAAAGTTCGATCTCTATGAACGTAAAGATCATAAAGTCAGGACTTTTTCCAAAGGAATGAAACAGAAACTCATCATCGCCATGTCTCTCATGAACGATCCGGAAATACTTTTTCTCGATGAGCCAACATCAGGTCTGGATGTTATGAGTGCACGGTTGATCAAGGATATGTTGCTTGAGTTGAATAAAGAAGGGAAAACCATTTTTCTCACCACTCACTACATGGAAGAGGCAAACCAGCTGTGCAGCAGAGTTGCGATCATCAACCATGGAAAGATAGCAGCCATAGACGCCCCCGAGAAGCTTAAAATGAGAATTGGGGGGTTAGAATGGGTGGAGGTCAGTTTTGACATGCCTGTAGATGCCTCTGATTTCTCAGACTTATCAGGAGTCATCGATGTCCGGATGAGTGGCGATAAACTACGGTTGTATACGAACGAACCCGGCAGGACGATATATCAACTGGTGGATTATTCCCGGTCAAATGATCTGGAGATCGTGATGCTGAACACGCTTACACCAACGCTTGAAGATGTCTTCATCAAACTCACAGAGGAGATGGAATGATCGATCAGCTAAAACGTGCCTGTGCAATTGCCAAAAAAGATATCAGGATCTATTATCTGAAGGGACCCGTGGTAATATTCGGTATTCTCTTCCCCGTATTCCTATTTCTGGCATTCGTGATAGGAAGAGATCTCCCTGTTGATTTTCTTATCGCCGGACTGCTGAGCATGACGATCTTCTTCACATCAATGTCGATCACTCCTGTGATCGCGCCCACCGAGACACAGACCAGAAACCTGGAGCGACTTGCAGCAGCCCCGGTTTCCATCACTACGGTCCTGATGGGAGATATGCTGGCATCCGTGCTCTTCGGGATCGGGATATCTCTCGTCCCGATAATAGTTGGAATGGCAATCGGTGTGACAGTCGAACATCCGTTTATCCTTGCCGCGGGTATTGTACTGGCTGCATTCTGCTTCTCAGCTATGGGGCTGATATTCTCATCCACACCGACCAGCATGACATCCACGGTGATGATGATATCCACAATGGTAAAATTTCCACTGGTCTTTATAAGCGGTGTATTCATCCCGATCAGTGAACTGCCGTCGTGGGGACAGGTGTTGGCATCGGCATCCCCCCTGACCTACATAACTGACCTGTGCAGATATTCGTTCCAGGGGACCAATTACTATCCGATCTGGATGGATATCGCAGCCCTTGTAATATTCCTGGTTATCTTCATGACGGCTGCGGTGAAGCTTCATGAGAAGAGTCTGCCAGAACGGTTGTGAATATGATGGAACATGCTTAAGTCACCGGGCTTTTTAGTGCAATGTATAGGAGGTAAGTGCGAGTGGTTGCCATGTACGCTTCTGTGAAGTTGGGTTTGCTCCCCTATACTTTTTTAGGTAGTTCAAAGAGATTGTAATATAAGGCATGTCTGTTAATTACATACTATGAAGCGCTTACTCTGGTGGCTGATTGCAGGCACAAAAGGTGGTGTGAACCGTGCTCGCATAATCAAGGCGCTGCATGATCGCCCATACAATGCCAATCAGTTATCAGAAGTGTTGGGATTGGACTATAAGACAATTAAACACCACCAAAAGGTTCTTTCCGACAATGGCGTGATCACATCTGCGGGGGGTGGCTATGGCACAATGTATTTCTTATCACCAGTTATGGAGGGAAATTATGCGCTATTTGAAGAGATTTGGGAGAAAATTGGGAATAAATTCAAGTGAATAGGTGATAATATGCAACCATCCATGTACGATCCAGTACTTATAATGAACATCAAGACGATCATAACCACGGCAAATGTGGTGCTGCTGGTTTTATTGCTTGCTATTTATGTTAGAAGTTACGCACAGGTCAAATCGAAGTTCACACTGGGTTTGATGATATTTGCGTTTCTCCTGCTCTTACAAGTAGTCACATCGACACCACACATGCATGCTGCTACACGTGGGTACCGGATGTGCGTCATCGGACCGCTTGACGTGATACCGGATATACTTGAATTTATAGCGCTCATGGTGCTCATATACCTCAGTTCGGAGTGAATTTGGGTATAATTTGGGTATAATTTGGGTATTATTCAGGTGGGATTTGGATATAATTCTGGAATAATGATATTTATTAAACTCACCAATTGAGTATTGCCCTAATGGGTTAAACTTAAAACTAGGTGAAAAAAATGAGAACAGGAACAATAACTGGAATACTGATCATTGCACTGGTCGCACTTTCCGCAGGAGTTGCTGCTGCCCAGTACGGTGACAGCGCACGATACATGGATGGCACCGGCGATTGTGTCCGCGATAACAATTGCGGACTTGGATGCGGTGGCAGCGGCACAAACTTTGTTGACGTGGATGACGATGGCGTCTGCGACAACTTTGGCACCAACGGCAATGACGATGACAACGACGGCATTCCGAATGGAATGGACGAAGATTATGAGAGGCCGCAAGATGGAAGCGGCAATGGCGGAAAGTGTAATGGGTGTAACTGGTAAGTCTGTGCTGTGAGCGTGGAATGACCACGCTCTCTTTTTTTCAAATAATTAAAAATATTTTCAACACTGAATCGCCATGTATAATGGTAGCGGAATATGAAACGAAATACGATCTATTTACCAGTCTTCTGCTTCGCTTTATCCATGATACTAATCTGCGTACCAGTTATGGCAGAAGGTGGAGGAGGGGGTGACGGCAGTGGAATGGGTGGTGGTGGCAGAACTACAGACCTATCATCCATCTCGTCGGGGCTATTATCGCCACAATTCATTCTCGGAGGACTTGTTGCATTAGCAGGACTCATCCTCCTGAGAACAACTAAGATCAATTGGAACATCCGAACACTCCTGATGTGCGCCGTCTTTGTGCTCTTCGGGGTGCTGGTGATCATGCACCAGCCAAGCCCGCTGCGGGCAGTGGTTGATCCGGTAACGGCTCTCGTGACTGGCAGTGCAATCACTCTTAAGAAAACAACGGCGCTATTCTTCATCGGCGGCTTGTCAGTCATCGGAGCGAAACTGTTCTGCGGGTGGGTCTGCCCATTCGGGGCATTGCAAGAGATCGTAAACAGGATTCCTGCACCATCCGGGAAGAAGATCAAGCTGCCGTTCAATATCTCAAATGGCATCCGGATTTCGATATTTGTTATTAGTTTAATCATGGTTCTCGCCACAGGAACTGATCTTTACACATACCATAACATCCTGAACCCTTTCGAGCTATTTGACTGGCATTTTGAGCTGGTGCTGGCAGTTCTGGTCGGGGCGGTGCTGGTCGCATCAGTATTTGTGTATCGCCCTTTCTGCTATCTCGTGTGCCCGGTTGGGCTCTTGACGTGGCTGCTTGAGCATATGAGTATATTTCGTGTGCGCCTTGACCGGAGCAAATGCAATGACTGCAATAAATGTATCCAGATGTCGCCATGCCCGTCTGTCAAAGCGATCCTGGACGGTGATAAGTTGCGACCCGATTGCTTCGCATGTGGTGTGTGCATCGACGCGTGCCCGACCGATGCGCTGGCGTTTGGGATTGGTAAGATGAGGGCTAACAGGAGCAGAGCCGGGAAAGTGGTGATTGAGGGGCGATGAGAAAATTCAGATCATACCGGCGGATATGAGCACACACAGTATCACCAGAATTTGCCCTGTTATCAACCTTATTACCGTATCCATTTCAAATTTAAGGGCAATTAGCACTTCTTTAAAGTTGAATCTGTGTCCAAAATATTAGACCGGATTAATAGGATCGACAGGATACACTGCAACATCAATATCCTGTGGATCCTGTAGATCATGTCAAAATATCATGCTTTATGAAGTGGATACGTGAAATGATATTGTGCCTGTTTGAATAAATCTAAACGGATGCGAATTTATTACACTCAAGACAACTATATTGAAGAGTAATTCATCATAAGATTAACAAGAATAGAGGCGATATAATGGGTACGCTTATATTGGAAATACCAGATGACATTGCAGATGCAATTCGCTTACCTCCCAAGGAAGTGGATCGGGAACTGCACAAAGAACTGGCTTTAGCGTTGTATCAGCGTGGTGTGCTTTCATCTGGTAAAGCATGTTCACTTGCCGGTATGACTCGCTGGGAGTTCGAGGATTTTCTGGGACTGCACAGGGTCCGGCGGCACTACACTGATGAAAATTTGGAAGAAGATATAAATTATGCCCGAAGCCATGTATGAAGGTAAGATAGTATCACTTCGGGAGGAGTTGGATAAACTTCGCAACGAAGCAGGATTCTGGATAGATGATGAATTATACCGCCGGGCTTTAACAGTGGCAGAGGAATAATTCTATATGAATACTTTTTGGTTCTTCGCTCTTTAGTATGGGTAGAGTAGACTCCCCCCGTCACCCGTACACTGTCACATCCGGTACAGTCTCTTTGATCCGCGCCAGTGCATCGGCCGGCACATCGATCAGTACACGCTCTTCCTTGAGTTTGGATCTAAGTATTTTCAAAACCTGCTCACCGGGTGTTACATAGACAATCGTTTTCTCATCGTCGAGATGCATTTCTCCAACTATCAATATGCCGTGTGGGGTTTTGGAGATTATCTTCACATTCCATGTTTTAGTACTGTTGTCGTAATACACATCGCCGGCAGATACCTGATTTCCCATATTTTCTATAAGGTACTCCTGAGCAGTTTCATACATTTCCTTGGACTTCATTGTTTCACCTTTTGGAGTTTGATCACCCAGCATTTTAAAGCTGACCATGCCTGCATAAATCTCTCAATACTACATTTTGCATCTTGACCATCTTGAATATCGGGATTATGATAGGTGATATTGTTGTTATCGTATCCTGTGATCACTATAAAATGACCGAAACCCTGTATTCCTCCATATAGTATTCCAGGATCAAGCAATACAATGACTGGATTGCCATTTTTTAGTGTATTTTTTAAATCATCGATGTCTTCATATTTTAAAGCATCTGCATCAAATCCAAAAACCTTTGAACCTTTTACCAGTTGCAATGGAGTGGTGCCAAGTTCGGTTGTTCCGCATGCCTTTAATACATCTTCTTCTGGTGCCGAAGTGCCAATGTATTTTAGCAGCATTCTAAGGCATGCCGGACCACAGGTATACCATTCCTGTTGTTTGCAGTATGGTACTTCTAATACTATCATTGTCCATTTTTTGTTTTATTATCAGATATAATTTCCGACTGGCACTTCACATGAACGTATCCAAATCTTTACAACCAAAAATAGCAATCTTAATCCCATAAAAACCAACCCACACAAATCAGCTAAGAGCCACATTTTAACAGCCAGATATCACATATGATATAGATTATAAGCCAAGACATATATAATTTTACAAAGTGGACTGCAAACGACTGTACCCTTACAACCTTCCTACTCCTAAGTATGCCAACCATAAGCCCTGCGTTTTTTCACCAAATATAGTGTGAGGGGTCGCAACCAACACAATATTGTGGCGATTCTTTATTCAATTTCAGTACCCTTTGACGCATCGATCAAAAGTTTCGTGTAGAAATGCTGCGGGTTCGAAATAACCCTGTGTGACGGACCGTTCTCTACGATCATGCCATTATGTAAAACTGCGATCCGGTCACTAACCTTGCGTGCAACCCCGATGTCATGCATAACAAATAACATGGAAATACCACGCTCATTCTGAAGGTCAAGCAAAAGTTTCAATATCTTTGCCTGGACACTCGGATCAAGGAAAGACGTGGACTCATCAGCAATAAGCAGGTCAGGCTCAAGTATAAGTGCCCTTGCAATAGCCACACGCTGCAATTCACCGCCACTCAGTTCATGCGGATATTTTTGCATAAAATAATCTTCATCAGGCAACTGCACTTCATTCAAAGCATCCTTGATCCGCTTTACCGAATTATCATCAAATAACCCATGTATCCGCAGAGGTTCGGCGATCGCTTCAAAAACAGTAAACCTGTGGCTGATCGAGTCCTTAGGGGACTGGTAAATAATACCAACAGTCCTGAAAAACTCTTTTTTGTCAATCGTTCCCACTTCCTGTCCCCGAAAGACGATATTTCCAGCATCCGGCTTGATCGTACCTGCAGTAAGATATGCAAGTGTGGTCTTTCCTGACCCGGTCTCTCCCACAAGTGCCAGAATCTCGCCTTCATCAAGTGTGATGGAAATATGCTTGAGAACCTCTATATCTCCATAAGATTTTGAAATGTTTTTCACACATAACATAGTTGCTATGCCGCCACGATGACAGACAACGTAACTTCCATCCCCATCCCCATTACTTCCATCTATTGACATTGCCTGCGGCTGCTTTTGAGAACATACATTAATGGACTGTGTACACCTTTGCTGGAAAATACATCCACGTGTTGCACCAGATATCTTTGATGGCGGAGCCCCCCTCACACCCGCAAGGTCTTTAGCACGCTCCATCATAGGAAATGAGCGCACAAGCGCACGTGTGTACGGGTGGCACGGTGCATCCAGCAGTTTTTGGGATGGCAGTAATTCAAGGATCATACCTGAATATAGCACAGCGATACGATCAGAGCAAAGGTGTGCAAAAGATAGGTCATGGGTAATCAGGAGCACCGCTTTCCCTGCATTCACCTGTTGTTTTATTACCTTTGCAAGATAGGATTTAGTAATCGCATCCACAGATGCAACCGGTTCATCCAGCACAAGAATATCAGGATCATTGATCAATGCCATGGCCATCAGAACCCGTTGCCTCTCTCCTGCACTTATCTGATGTGGGAATAATATATCCCGACCCGGTTTGATCTTCAGGTGGTCGAGCATTTTTCCGGACTTTTCCAGCGCAACACTACGGGATTCCCCGTTCTTGATAAGTGGTTCAGCAACCTGGTCAATGATCCTGTGAACCGGATTCAATACATCCCCATAATTCTGGAACACGATCGATATCTTGTTCCACCTTAACTGTTCCATCTTTTTATCGGTCATATCTGAAATATCGACATCATCAAGGAATATCCGTCCTGACATTAAAGTGTTGGAAGCCAGCAGTTTCATGGATGCAAGCGCAAGCGTGGATTTTCCCGAACCTGACTCACCTATGACAGCAACACACTCCCCTTTATTGATCTCAAGGGAGATGTTATCCAGCGCAGTAATGGTGTTAGTGTTGGAATTGATAGCAGTGTTGGAATTGATAGCAGTGTTGGAGTTGATGTTGGAGTTGATGTCAGTGCTGGAGTTGATGTTGGAATTGATGTCAGTGCTGGAGTTGATGTTGGGGTTGATTGCAGTGTTGGAGTTGATGTTGGGATTGATGGCAGTGGTGGAGTTGATGTTGGTATCACCACCATCTTTCGATGTGCCGGACATTGTGTATTTTACAGTTAGGTCCTTAAATTTGAGTGTCATGATTACTCCTGAGTCTTGGGTCAAAGATCTCCTCTATTGCATATGATATAAAAGCAAGTGATATGATGATAAGTGAGAGTGAGAGAACCGGTGGCATTAGCCAGTTGAACCAGACATCCAGATACAGGAAATGAGTTGCATAACTTATCATGATCCCAAGACTTTTTACGGTCGGGTCGAATATTCCAAGAAACGAAAGTCCGGCTTCCATGAATACTGCGATCCTTGTCTTTGTAACAAACCCCATCGCACAAAGCGGAAAAAGTTCTGGTATGATGTGTTTGTGCATGATATAGAATGTCGATGCACCCATATTCTTTGCTGCTTTTATGTGGAGTTTTGTCTTAAGTGAGAACGTTTGGGCACGAATCCCTCTTGCAGTGGTCGGCCATATGATAAGTGATAATGTAATGATCAAAATGAAAACAGAGGGCTTGAAGTATGCTGCTATAAGGATCAAAACCAGGATCGAAGGTATTGCAAGCAGTGCATCTGCGATCCTCATGACAATAACATCGTATGTCCCGCCGACCAGTGCAGCAGAAACCCCAACCAAAGTACCGATCGTGCACGCTATGGCTGCAACAGAGACTCCAAAAAGTATTGATGTCCTGAGTGACCAGAGTAATTCACTTAATATGTCATAGCCTATATCGTTGGTTCCCAGTAGATGGTCCATTGATGGCTGCTGTAAATACATGAAAGAATAATCCCATGGATCATGGGGGGCAAGGATCGGGGCAAAGACGGCTGCTGCGGATAGGAACAACAGTATTGCAAGCCCTATGATCCCTATCTTGTTTCTTTTAAATTCCTTGAAAAACCTAAAATGCATATTCAATCCTCGGATCGATCTTTTTGTAAAATATGTCAACAAGAATATTGGTCAGAAGTACAATAAGTACCGAGACAGTAAGAATCCCCTGGATAAGTGGCAGGTCTTGATTCGATATTGCTTTATATGTCAAAAGCCCGAGTCCGGGATATGCAAATATTGTTTCGATAAAAAGCACCCCTGTTATCACAAATGCAATTCTGACACCAATACGCGTGAAAAACGGAAGGATCGCATTCCTTGCTGCATGACAATACCTTATTTTGCGCTCTTTGAGACCTTTTGCACGAGCCGTGAGTATAAATGGCTCACGTATCGTGAGTACCATGCTGTTCCTGATCAAGAGATAATCACCAGGGATCTGTGACAGTGTAAGTGTTGCAAGCGGCAGTACCAGATGCATCAGGACATCACTGATGTGTGCAATACCCTGAACATTCGAGTAGGGTGTTATTGCACCTGCGCTTGGGAACCATTCAAAGTACAAACCAAATACCGTAAGAAATATAATACCAATTACAAGGGACGGGACCCCATCGATCAACAGCATTGAAGTAAGTAGCCACCTATCGATTTTTCTGCCTCGTCTCCATGCACTCTCCACACCAAGTATGATCCCGACAGTGGCTGACAGGATGAATGACGTGCATATAAGCAGCATTGTCCAGGGCAGTGCATCCATAATGAGATCGGTCGTGGATGCATGATACATATATGAATATCCAAGATCTCCGTGTGCAAGCTGTGTGAGATAGGTAATAAATTGTTCATGGAGTGGTCTGTCAAGCCCATGGAGTTCGACAAGTTCGTTGTACAGTTCCTCGGTGATAAGTATCTCCGAACCACTATACATTGCGAGTATCGCATCACCAGGCAGGAGGCGCGGAAGTAAAAAATTGAGAAAAATTAGGAAAAGGATGGTAAACAGGTAGACTGTTACCATCTTCACTTTCCTGTTCCACTTCATCTGTTACGGCTTCCTTTCATGCTTATTTATGTAGAATGCGGCAAGGATCGCAAACACACCTAAAAATGGCATCATAGGTGTATCCTGTGCATTATCTGTGGCCTGCGTAGGTGTTTTTTGTTCGATTCCCCCGTCCCCTTGTGCGTTCGACCTCATCATGGCTATCTTGTTCTGCGGGATCGGGATACCTTTGGCAATTCCACCTGTCGTATAGAACCACTCCACTCCGGCATCAGGGTTATAGGCATAATACCATGTCGGGTAATAGAGTGATATTGCCGGAAGTTCCCTTGCATAGACATTCTGGGCTTCAAAGACAGCTTCCTGTCTTTTTACCGGGTCCATCTCATGCATCAGGTCATCAAGCAGGCTGTTCAGTTCCTCGCATTTATCATATCTTGCAGTAAAAGGACTGGGTTTGGAATTTGGAGCCTGAATAACTCCATCATAAAGCGATTTTGGATCGCCGCCAATAAGACCGTGTCCTGATATCGCAAGATCGAAATCCCAGTTTATAACTTTTTGATCGACGATCTTTGTTTCAAGTGACGTCAGGTCTACCTCTATCCCTACCTTTTCAAGCTGGTTCTTCAATATTTCGCCATCCCGATCAGGCATAGACTGTCCCCCTATACCAATCATCGAAACCAGTACCACAAATTTCAGAGGCTCACCGTCTTTGGTGAATACACCATCATTCAATTCATAACCAAGTGACTCGATCATTTCCTTTGCTTTATCCGGGTCATATGGATACTCAGGGACATTGGGGCTTGCCCATTTGCTTTCTGATGAGATCAAACCGTAACTTGCAGGTTTTCCATATCCCCTAAGTGATTTATCCACGAATTCGTCCTGGTCGATAGCATAAGCCAGTGCCTGCCTGAACACAACACTGTCGAGAGGCTCATTGTTATGGTTGATCATTAATTTCTTGTTCCAGTAATGCGGACCTGCTATGACGACAAAACCTTCCTCAGTAAGAGTTTCAGTCATCTCTGGTTTTATTGAAGCCAAATCTACCTCACCGAGCTGTAGTGCCATCTGGGTATCACCTGTTTTTGCATAGATCAACGTATCGACATTCGGTTTACCAAGATAATATTCATCATATGCTTCATAATTGTAGGTCCCATGTTCCTTGCTAAAATCAACATATTTGAAGGGACCGGATCCAATGAATGCATCGGATTCCAAATAATCGATCGGATTTTCGACATCCTTCCATATATGTTCTGGCAGGATCGGCATTGTGCCACCAATATCTTCAATGAAAGGCGCATACGGACTGCTCATATAGATATTTACAGTATGCTCATCAACTGCCTCAGCCCGATCAACGCTGTCAAGCACGACCCAGCCATAAGGATGTTCCTTCATGTAATCAATGGTAAAGGCCACATCATTTGCTGTTACAGATTCCCCATCATGCCATTTAGCATTTTTAACAAGATTGAAGATGTACGCTTCCTCTTCCGGAATATATTCCCAATCTTCTGCCAGCAAAGGAATCAAATCAGAGGTTTCATCTTTCCACACAAGAGTATCAAAAATGAAATGCATTCTTAAATACCCGGGTCCTCTCCCATAAGCTAGATATGGGGACGGATGTCCCCAATCACCGGTTTTATCTGCTATCCGTATCTCATTTTCTGCAGCAGCACTTATTACAGGTGTCAATATAAACGAAAATATGATAAAGGATATTATCAGTGTATTTTCAATCTTAATCATTTTATATCCATCCGGTTCAAATCTATTCAGGAATTGTTTCCTGTCAACTCCTCAAAATTGCGACCATCTTTTCATCCTCATATGTTACGCTTACTTCCAGACCTTTTTATGTAGAATGCGGCAAGGATCGCAAACACCCCTAAAAATGGCATCATAGGTGTATCCTGTGCATTATCTGTGGTCTGCATAGCTGTTTGTTCGATTCCTCCCTCCCCATGTGCGCTCGACCTTATCATGGCGATCTTGTTCTGCGGGATCGGAATACCTTTGGAGACCCCTCCTATCGTGTAGAACCACTCCACTCCGGCATCAGGATTATAGGCATAATACCATGTAGGGTAATACAGTGATATTGCAGGAAGTTCTCTTGCATAGACATTCTGGGCTTCAAAGACAGCTTCCTGTCTTTTTGCCGGGTCCATCTCATGCATCAGGTCATCAAGCAGATTGTTTAACTCCTCACTTTTATTATATCTTGCAGTATTCGGACTAGTTTTGGTTCCCGGGACCTGTATTACCTTTTCATAGAGGATCTTCGGATCGCCGCCAATGCCACCGTGTCCGGAGATTGCAAGGTCGAAATCCCAATTTATAACCTTTTGATCGACGATCTTCGTTTCAAGAGATATCAGTTCTATCTGTATACCCACCTTTTCGAGCTGGTTCTTCAATATTTCACCATCCCTGTCAGGCATAGACTGCCCCCCTGTGCCGATCATCGAAACAAGTACTTCAAGTTCCAGGGCTTTTCCATTTTTGGTGAAAAGACCGTCTTCCAATTCATAGCCAAGCGATGTGATCATTTCCTTTGCTTTATCAGGATCATATGGGTAATCCAAAACATCCGGATTTGCCCACTGGCTATCTGATGAGATCAGGCCGTGACTGGCAGGTTTTCCATATCCCCTAAGTGATTTATTCACGAATTCGTCCTGGTCGATAGCATAAGCCAGTGCCTGCCTGAACACAACACTATCCAGAGGCTCCTTATTATGGTTGATCATCAAATTCTTGTTCCAGTAATGCGGACCTGCTATGACGACAAAACCTTCCTCTGTAAGAGTTTCAGCCATATCTGGTTTTATTGAAGCTAAGTCTGCCTCACCTAGTTGCAGTGCCATCTGGGTATCAGCCGTTTTCACATAGATCAACTGATCAACATTCGGTTTACCAAGATAATATTCATCAAATGCTTCATACTTGTATGTTCCATGCTCCTTGCTAAAATCAACATATTTGAAAGGACCGGAGCCTATGAACGCATCGGTGTCTACATAATCCATCGGATTCTCGACATACTTCCATATATGTTCCGGCAGGATCGGCATTGTGCCACCGATATCCTCCATGAAAGGCGCATACGAATCGCTCATATAGATCTTTACAGTGTGCTCATCAACTGCCTCAGCCCGGTCAACGCTGTCAAGCATGACCCAGCCATAAGGATGCTCCTTCATATAATCAATGGTAAAGGCGACATCATTTGCTGTTACAGGCTCCCCATCATGCCATTTAGCATTATTGACAAGATTGAAGATGTACACTTCCTCTTCCGGAATATATTCCCAATCTTCTGCCAGCAAAGGAATCAAGTCAGAGGTTTCATCTTTCCACACAAGAGTATCAAAAATGAAATGCATTCTCAAATACCCGGGTCCTCTCCCATAAGCCAGATATGGAGATGGATATCCCCAATCACCGGCATTATCTGCTATCCGGATCTCATTTTCTGCAGCAGCACCTATTACAGGTGTCAACATACATGAAAATATGATGAAGGATAGCAATATACATGAAAATATGATAAAGGATATTATCAATGTATTTCCAATCTTGGTCATTTTATTCCCATCCGGTTCAAATCTATTCAGGAATTGTTACCTGTCAACCCCTCAAAACATGGAATGCAATGAGCTTCACCATTAAGCAGTCTGACTCTTGTTTCCATCACAGGTTCATTGCACATAACACAATCCAGTGATTCATGGATACGCGCTTTTTGCACTGGTTCCGGCTCCACTTGTTCGATAGTCATGAGCTTGTCTTCAGGTAGATCAAGTATCTCATTACTTTTTTTGATGTGTTTTTGCGTAAATAACTCTCTTTCGGATTCACTTGCCGTTTTGTTCCTTACTTTGACAAAGAGATTGCGATGTTCTTCGTCTGTATCAATAGCATCTTTGTTGATGGATATTCTTAATGCTTTGTTGGTTTCACGGTTTATGAACGTATAAACCGATTTTCCAAAATCATTGAATACCAGGTTTCCTTTTCCAAACGTACATCCTGTGAGTAACTGGATAGCATCCACTCCGCAAGAGTTGTTTTCAACAATTGCGACCATCTCTTCATCCCTTGCAGGTTTTCCAAGTTCTCGCAACACCACTTTAGATACCCGTATTCCAACTGCAAGTCCGGGGCACTGGTGCCCGTGGAACCGAACAGCATTTTCAATCACAGATTCCTCTATATTGTTAGAGTTCATGGAATGCGATTCTTGTTGATATTATATAACTATTGTGTTACGTATCGCATGATTAATATTAATATATATAATAATTCTATTTAAAGGTGCCACTGGTAGCAACAATCGTGGAATATCAATTATACCCATGTCTGTGCAGTGGTCCGCTGTAGAGTTGAGAAGATCAGGTTGTAATTTCGGATGGTATTTGGATTATGTGCCTAACAGGGATGTTCCAAATCCTAATCTTTGGTATTGAACCTGTGTTTAAGATAATAATTGGAATATATCGCACCCAGGGGATTATGTGCCAGTACCCTATCCTTTACTGCCAGTGTGGTTACAGGTGCCTGCGAGTGACTGGTAAAGAGAATATCATGTCCAATGCACAATCCGAGAATGATATTCAGTTCAGTCTTCTCGTTGTTCAATACCAGTGCCTGACCCACCGGATTGCATACAGCTTCAAAACCACTATTGTGCAGTTTCTCCAGACCATAACTGTCCTTATCAATTCCACATACCTTACAGCAGACAGAGAATACATTGAAATCCTGTGCTAAGATCTCATGTATGATTTTTGCCTCTTTTTCCAGACCGATGCAAAATGCAATGCCCAGTTTTTCATACCCCATCCCCCTGGCATACAAAATGAGTTCTTCCAACCTCGTTTTTTCCATATAGTACCTGGATTCTATATGTGCCGAGATCTTCATTGATTCGAGGTTCCTGCCAGTATATTCAACATCTGCCTTAATTGTCGAACAATCCTTTCCATTGCTGCACTTTTTCTGTTCACATAACGCACATTGCATCTGACAATCTCCGTTTATTTTGGTATATACATTTTCACTTGAACCTAATCCAAGACTAACCTGGGCATAACCTGAACCTAATCCGAGCTTAACTTGAGCCGGCTCCACGTGACTTTTTATTTCTATTCTGTCACAGAGCACACAGAGAGCACAGAGTATTTCGCCTCTGTGTCGTCCTCTGTGCTCTCTGTGGCTAAATTATTCATAACATTTCCAGCGCTTTTTCCAGTGTAATAATAGCAAGATGTGCACAATGCAGGTTTTCTTCAGGGAGACCTTGAAGAGCAGTAATCAGGTCATTATCTGTAATTGCTTTTGCATCTTTAACAGATTTTCCTTTGACCATAGATGTAAGCATGCTCCCGCAAGCTATCGTTGCTCCACATCCGTCTGTCATAAATGATATATCTTCAATTATATCATGGTCCATCTTCAGATATATTTCCATCGTATCCCCGCACCAGCCGGTTAATGCTGCAAAAGCATCTGGTTGTACAATTTTGCCGATATTTTTCGGATTATTATATTCCTTAATAACTCTTTCTGAGAAAACCATCCGCTCCTGCTCATAGACCTCATTTTGAATTTTTTCGATCATCTTATCAAAATCAGATTTATTGTTTGGATCTGTCACTTCAGTTTCACCTTGCGTTCATTTCAGTTTTCCCTTGATATTTTGCCATATTTTTATAATATTATTAGAAAACTCACTGTCTGAGAACTCAACGACAGTCATCTCCCTGATCATGGCCATCGTCGGTGTTTCATCATATGGTATCTTGCCCACAACATCGAGTCCATTTTCGGCGCAGTACTTTTCGATGAGTTGTGTATTACCGGGATTTATATCGAATTTGTTTATGCAAACCACTGCCGGTATATTGAAATGCCCGGCCACTCCCAGTATTCTTTTCATGTCATGAATACCTGATAATGTAGGCTCTGTTACGATCAATACAAGATCAACACCTGAAATTGCAGAAATGACAGGGCAGCCGATACCGGGAGGGCCATCTATGATGATCAGATCCTTGTTATATTTGTCAGCCAGGACCCGGGCATTATTTCTGACAAGGGAAATTAATTTTCCTGTGGCTTCCTCAGCAGTATTAAGCTCGGCATGCGACATCGGTCCAAAACGGGTTTTTGAAAGGTAAGCAAACCCGGATTTTCTGTCAACCAGGTGTATTGCATTGGCAGGACAAACATATTCACATACACCGCATCCTTCACATCTCTCGTCAATTAGTTTTAGATCATCATCAATAGCATCAAATCTGCAATATTCCCTGCACTTTCCGCATTCTGTACATTTTTCCTCATCTTTTGAAGCAATCTTCAATCCGGAAAATTCAAACGTTTCTTTAATCTCAGGTTTGAGGATGAGATGCAGATCCGGAGCGTCCACGTCACAGTCAGCCAGTACGGCATTTTCAGCCAGGGAGGCAAAAGCTGCAGTGATTGTGGTTTTACCGGTACCTCCCTTTCCACTTATAATAGTAAACTGTTTCATGTCTTTACCTTGCTTATTCATAGGAAATGAGCATCAATGTGTTCCCATGATGACTCTGACGCCTAATTTGTCTCTGATCGCATCTGCCAGTTCTTCAGCATACGGACATTTGGGTGGATTTGGAATTGGTTTTATCAAACATGTGCACATGAAGATCACTTCAGCACCTCTGTTTACCATTTCCTGTACCTGTCTGATTGCATCTCTACCAGGACATCCTCCACATGTTATCATGCCAATGATGTCGATATCATCACTCTTGAATTCTTCAAATGTCCCGGTCTTAGTCTTCATAACTTTAAAACACGATGTACCTGGACATGACCTTGCAGCTATTTCACATCTTACCAATCCGATTTTAGTCATCTTATAATCACTTCATATATTTTATTCAAAAGCGTCTCATTATTGTACATTTTCCGATTGTATCTTATCAAACAACTGAACAAACTTCTCCTTCCATTCCGGCATTTCCAGGACAAAGGGTTTACCGTTTGAATAGAGCCTTGCAATATCTTCACTTTGTGGAATCTTCATAAGGATAGGAATGTTACTTGCCATACAGAATTTTTCAACCCTGTCATCACCTATACCATCCCGGTTTATAATCACTCCAAAGGGAACATTTAAGTGCTTCACTACTTCAACTGCAAGTTTCAGATCATAGAGTCCAAAGGGCGTGGGTTCTGTAACAAGCAAACAAAAATCACTGCCTCTTATGGTTTCAACAGCAGGGCAGGCAGCACCCGGTGATGAATCCAGGATTGCATTTTTTCCTTTAGATATCCTCTTTTTCAGGGTTTTAATTACCGGAGTCGCCATAGGTTCCCCGATATTTAACACTCCATGATAAAATTCAACTCCATTTGAAGTGCCTCCCTCGATTATGCCAATAATACGCTTTTCCTCTGAAATGGCTCCTTTGGGACACACCATTGCACAACCTCCGCAACCATGGCATAACTCTGGGAATAAAAGAACTTTAGAAGGCAGTACACCAATGGCATTGTACTGGCAAAATTTTGAACATTTCCCGCAAAAGTCGCACTTTTCTTCATCTATCACAGGAACTGGCAGATATACATCTTCAACCTTTTCCAGATCAATATCCAGGAATAAGTGGGAATCAGGTTCTTCAACATCACAGTCCAATAATTGTACATTATCAATGCTGAGTCCCAGATTCGTTGCTATCGTAGTCTTACCGGTTCCACCTTTGCCGCTTGCAACTGATATTATTATTTTAATCACCTCAAATCATTTTGCTTGTTTTTTCTAATAAAATTCGATGGCAAAAGATAAGATACATTCTGATATTCTACACGTCCCAGACTTCCATCTGACAGCATAGTATCAATACTCTCTGCTCCGGGAAATTTCCCTTCAATATCTCTTGCCTGTTCTTCCCTTAATGGATGACGGGAGCATATTTCTATAATTGTGGTTCGAAGATCAGGAAAGTTATCAAGACCAAATTCACCTGACTCACGATCAGTAAGGTCCAGTGATGTGCCTAAAATCTCATGTGTCCGCATTATTCTCTCAGGTTCGGGCGGCCTGACACCAGGTTTTGCAGGCGGCCGGATGGGAACTGAAATGTAGATCCGGTCAGGTTTTACCTGCTCAATAGCATCTTTTATTTCCAGAAGGGATTCATCTGAATCATTCACACCCTTGACCAGCATGACCTCAAGCCATATCTTGCCTGGATACTCCTTCCTGAAATCAACCTGGCCCTGAAGCATTTCTTCAAATCCAATGCTGCCATGAGGTCTGTTAAGTGTTCTATAAACCTCCTCACTTCCGGCATCAAGTGTGGGAAGTACCACATCGCTGCTTTTCAGGTCCTGCCTTACATCCCCCATAAAGAAGAGAGAACCGTTCGTGATCACAGCCACAGGTATCTGCCATTTGTTTTTGCACGATTTGATCAACCAGCCAAGGTCCTTGCATAAAGTAGGTTCACCATCTCCAACAAATGTAATGTGATCTGCATTTGCAAAATTCATTACTTTTCCAATATCAGACAGTATATCTTCTTTAGGATAGAAACTTTCACGCTTCACCTGGAGCTTGTTTGTTTGGCCCAATTGACAGTAGATGCAGTTATACGAGCAGGTTTTTCGGGGGATGGGGCTCACTCCTAATGAGCGTCCCAGCCTTCTGGAAGGAACAGGACCATAAGCATACATATTATCCTGAACCTCTTTTTAAAATAATATCTCCTTGTTCTGCTCCCAGTTCTTTTGCGATCATCGGGCATTTTGCCAGGAGCATGAAAAAAATCTTTTTGTTATCAGGAAGAGCTTCGAAGTTCCTCTGTCCTTTACTTATTATCATGTCACTTTCCGTAATAATTTCCGGGAATGTTTTACTTGAATGATCTACCCTGTTTTCATCAACTTCAATATTTACTATCTCCACACCATCCATTTTGTCAATTCCCACATATACAGCATCCTGCATAGTTGTATCATTGATAAAAGGTGTAACTTTGACGCCACAAAAAATTTTCTGGAAATTATATTCACTTATAATTGTCTCAAGCAGTATCTTGTCAAATACAATTTCACCTGCATTGTCTGTCAAATATACAAGATTTTCTGATTCTTTTAGATTATTTACGAATTTTGTAAAGTGGTCTATCCTGAATTTCTTTTCAAGTACACGTGAAATGGTTTTATTAATATCAAAATTTGGTCCCACTCCATAATCGATCACATTTCCTGCGATAGCCAGTCTCACAGCTGTTAAAAGCGGTGTAGCGGATCGGTCTACAATTTTTTTCAATTCCGGATACATTCCCAGTGCAATATCATTGCATTCCTTTTTTATAGTCTTGTAAGGATCATCTTCTTTGCTTTCTTTTCTTATAATATTGTACATAACATCCGCAATATCAGGTGGATGGGTGTTCCAGTTCATCTCTAATATATTGACCATTACCGATCTCAATATTTTCTCTTGCTCTTTCACATCATTTGTGACCAACCTTACAGCATCGAGTGCCTGTCTCTGGATGCAAAATATACAATCAAGACGGGTCTTCATTGCATTAAACTCCTTATTTTCACTGCATTATAGTCAAAAACCAAACCATTGAGACTATCTTTGCGGACTTTGCGCTCTTTGCGGTGACTAAAATTATACACTTCAAAATACGCAAAGAGCGCAGAGTAAAATAACGACTCTCTGCGAACCTCTGCGTTCTCTGCGGTTAATCTTTTTTTTGTCATAGTCCATTTATCCAGAATAAATTTAAAAAGTCATCAAATATGTATCCAGTTCAAATCAGAGGGCAAAAATAATAGCCACAGAGAACACAGAGGATTTTTTCTCTGTGTCCTCTGTGGCAGATAAATATAAACAATGATTTATGCACATTTTATCACCCTACTTTTTGAAAGGGATACCTAAATCTCAATGATCTGTCCTGCTTTACATTCCATATACCGGTCCGGAAAAATCTTTTTAATCTCACTTTTATAGCGGGTACAATGACAGGGCATTATCATAGAAATATCTCTCAGACATTCGAAATTATTAAATTTGTGAAAGCCTCCGATCACTCCATACGGCTCTCCTAAATCTGCAGCCGCATCAATGAAGTTTTCCAGACCCGGATGTGCACAGCCAGTAATTAACACAATACCCTGGTCCATTTTCAACAATAAGGCCTGTTCTTTTATTTTGTCCCCCATTTCGCCAGTAGTATACACATCAGGAGCGACATTTTCCAGTCCTGTCGTTTCTATCACATCTGCTTTTTGTGATATCTCATTCTTCAGTTGCCTGGAAAACGAATTTGGGACATATACTTTAACATCCGGGTGCAGTATGTGGGTTAAGCCCCCCATATGATCCCAGTGGTCATGTGAAATGACAATTGTATCGATATCCTCTTTAGTAACCCCAAATCTCTCCATGTTGTAAAGTAGAATATTTCCATCCCAGCCGGTATCGAACATGATCTTTCTTTTTCCTGTTTCGACCAGACAGGAAAAACCCCATCCATTGACAAAACCATCTTCCGATTCGTTGTCATATAGTATTTTCAATCTCATATTTATATAATAAATTGAACGAATAAATTGAACGGGGATCTATTTGCCCTTCCGGTCAATACCATAGAGGGAGGAAAAAACCTCCCTTACTATGGGCATTTCACTCGCCAAGAACTTCTCTCACAAACTGTCCTTCACCGACCAGTTCAATGATGTTACCAAGTCGTTCCTTTCCAGGCTTTGTTCTGTATTTAACAAATGTGGAGGCAATCTTATTGATCAAGGGTGGAATTTCCTCCTTTGTGCAGAATTCCTTCAAAAGAATACCATCAGTCGGTTTTCTTGCATCATTACCGCCGATCCAGACTGAATAGCCGAGTTTATCTTCCACTGCAGCTTCATGCGGGCATCCTCGCACACACCATCCGCAATTGCCGCACAGGTCTCTGTCTATCACAGCCTTTCCGCCAGAGATCGAGAGCGCATTGAACTTGCACAATTCAATACATCTTCCGCATCCGTTACATTTCTCATTGTCGATCTTCGGACGCTTTTGTCCCATAATACCTATATCATGACGATGAGCTCTTACACAGTTGTTGGCACATCCTGCTATAGCGATCTTCATCTTATGGGGTGTGAGTTTCTGAGCAAACATTGGAGTAAGTTCATTTGCGAAATCCTTAGTCTCAACAAGTCCTTCCGGACAATATGCATTACCCGGACAGGCAGAAACATAACCCATGCCGATCGTCATGAGTCCATTTCCATATACATCTGCCATTATGTCATCAATATCTTCGTTTTTGACACCCTGGATCTCAATGCTCTTACGATTTGTAAGCTCAAGTTTGCCATCACCATACTTGTTTGACAGTTCTGCAACCTTTGCAAGATAAGCGTTATCCACAAGACCGGATGCAGTTTTGATCTTCACAAAGTTGGTACCCTTTACCTCAGTTCTTACACCAGGATAGTCACGCACCCAGTAACCTTTGACTGATCTTCCGTCTTCAAGACGTTTCTTTAGTTCAGCTTTGAACCTGCGCATCTTAAGACCTGCAAACTCTTCTATCAAACTGACATCCACTTCATCAGATGTTTCAATATAACCTGCCTCTGCGGCCGCATTAAGCAATTCCATGCCTTTGGCATTTCGTGCCATCAATGTTGTCCAGCCTTTAGAAGACCCCATATATCCTGCTGAGATATCGGCAACCTTGGCGACCGCGTCCCTGCATATGCGGCATCCATCTGATACACATCCTGCAAGATCTTTAAGAGAAAATTCAGTGTCACCTTCATCTGTAAACACGATCATCTCATCAAGGTGTATTTCCAGTTTCCTGACTTTGTTCAGGTCAACACCGGCATTTGTCATGTAAGCAGACAGTTTCTCATTATTGAAGTTCTCCATACAGAACAAACCAATAGTGTATGCGATGTTTGGTATCTTTGCCTTTTCTCCGTCTTTCCCGACTTCAATTGGATGAACATTCAATCCACCAAAGAACTGGGTTCTTCTTGTTCCGTAGGTGTGGCATGGAAGTCCTACCATTGCAACGTTTTTGAGAGTGTCAGTTGTTTCCCGAAGTGCAGCCATCACAGGAACTGTGGAATACTTTGCACCTGCGGCATCCAAAAGAGCCTCCTTGCTTGTTATAATGTGTGAACTTGGTTTTGCAATCCCTGCAGTAGTTACTGCCCCATCGATCAATCCGTTGTCAAAGCAGTATGTCAAAAGTGCTGTCACAGCACCGCCGTCCTGACCTTTTTCAAGGATTGCGGAATCTGTTGCTCTTGCTGCAACTATCTTTTCGTACTGTCCAATAAGTGATGGAGGTTTTGCCATGAAGTTGAATACGTTCATAGATAAGCGTGATGCATCTGTCATGACCCGCTGACACACATCTTTGCATGCGCCTTCTCCGTTTCTGTAGCATTCCTCTTTCAACTTCGGACCGTTCTCATCGAACTCAATTATATCATATGGACACACAGCGGCACACGCACCGCAATATGTACACATGCCCGTATCTACTATCGCGTCTTTCAAAAACCATTTAAATTCTTCTGCCATTTGTTTCATCTCCTAAATTTGCATATTTTAGATATATATATATAATACTGATAATTACTTTACGATTAGACATATTCTCTACTTTATGTTACATAAATAATAACTGCAACCAAACTTATTTTGATAAATATATTTCATATTGATTCAAATAAAAAAATCGATTGGGGATTTTATTCCCCAATCTCTTGAATCCTTTTCCTTATCTCTTTCAATTCATTTTCCAGGTATTCTGCCTCGTTTGTCAGTTCAGCAGTCTCTTGTTCTTTTGTAATTGCCTGAACCACTGGTGGCGGGTAACTATAGGCGCCGCGCTGCCAACCAGTCAAACCGGTCGCATAGTATAAATTACGGCGACCTCGGCCTCCACCGCGATAAAAACCCCTGCCTAAATTGGGATTCATATATCCCGGATCTGGATATCGTGCACAATAACCTGCTGCCCTGCCTGTCCTCGGACCCAACCCTTGAGGTCCTGTTCCATCTCCTCCTGGCATTTATTTCACCTCCTTTTTTCAATTGTTTCGATTCGCTTTTTGATCTTATTCATGCCTGTGCTCACGGCAGGCATTCTCATCAGTAGCTTCACTTAACAGTCCCTTCTGCCATGCAGCTATTGCATCCTGCACTGTTCCTGAAGCACCAACAAATACATCGATCCCATATTCTTCAAACATATTTACTGCCCTTGGTCCAAGTCCGGAACAGAGCATAATATGGGTACCTGTTGGTGCTATGTATTCAGGTGGAACCCCGGTACCTCCCATATGTTCGCTTATATTTGGAATCACTTCAACTGCATTTGTTTCAATATCAACTATAGTATAATTGGGGGCCCTGCCAAAATGCTGGGCTACCATATCATTCAAACCGCCATTTTCCATTGTTGGTACGCATACTTTCATTTTTTATCCTCCTTAATACTAAATTACATTCCTACCATATTAGTTCCGCATTTTGGACATGCCTGATTGGCACACGGCTGTCCGGGCTGGTGTGGGCTTGTGTATCCGCAACCCGGACATTTGCACTCCTTCGGAGGCCCCATGCCCTGCCGTCCTCCACCTCTGCCCATACCGCTTCCTCTTCCACTGCCCGTACCACTACCTCTTCCCTGACCTGCTGGCATTTATTTACCTCCTATTTTTTCATATCTTCAAGTTTTTTCTTAATTTGGGCCAATTGTAACTTGGATTGTTCCAGTTCATCTTCCAGCATTGAGATTTTCTGTTCTTTTGTCATTGATGCCTGGCCCGGTACTTCCTGTACGGAACCTACACCAGGCATTCCGGCATGAGAACCAACCGTCGCACCCTCCGCTGACTGTAAACTACCGCTTTTATACAGTTCTAATGCATGTCTGACAGTTCCACTGGCACCGGTCATTGTTTCAATCCCGGCGGCTGAGAGTACCTCAAAAGCATTGGGTCCCACATTCCCGGTTATCACTGCATTGATCCCAACATTAACAATGGTTTGCGCAGCCTGTATCCCGGCTCCGCCGGAAGCCATTGCACTCTCATTTAGCATAGCTTCAAAATCCATTGTATCCGGGTCCACGATCAAGAAATACTGGCATCTTCCAAATCGGGGGTCCATCTGACTATCTAAATTATCTCCTGATGATGTAATAGCTATTTTCATACTTACTCCTATTATTTATTTTTTTATTCACTGTCAATTCTAGTCAATAACCTAATATTTTATACTAATGTCTTAACACTTTGATCTTCAGATAATTATAATTTAACCACAGAGTACACAGAGTGCACAGAGTGCACAGAGCGTTTTTACATTTCTCTGTGATCTCTGTGGTTTATTGCTTATCACCTGTTGGAATTTCAATTTACAAAGTCCTCGATTTTTGCAACAATCTCCTTGAAAGACTCAGTTGATTCGGATTTATCACCAGATGCAACAAACGGGGTCCCATTATCACAGTCCTCAACGATTTTTTGATCGATAGGAATTCTACCCAAGAACGGTACATCTAACTCACTGGCTGCATTTTCTCCTCCGCCAACTTTAAAGAGGTCTATAGATTCACCGCAATGAGGACAGGTGAAACCACTCATATTTTCAATGATTCCTATTATTGGTACTTTGAGTGTTTTTGCAAAGTTTACAGCCTTTTTTGAATCAAGAAGAGCAATATCCTGGGGCGTGGTGATTATCACAGTTCCATTGATATCAGGAATTAACTGGGCAATACTTAACGGCTCATCACCTGTACCTGGCGGCAGGTCAATGATCAGGTAATCCAGATTGCCCCAATGAACTTCTTCCAGGAACTGCCTGATCGCTCCCATCTTTACAGGGCCCCGCCATATTACTGGTGTATCTGTATCAGTTAGAAATAATCCCATTGACATAACCTTTAAGTGTGGAGTAACCTCGGCCGGAAAAATACCTTCAGTGTCTCCTTTAACCTCTCCAGTTTCAATATTCAACATTTTAAGAGTACTGGGGCCGTGTAGGTCAGCATCTAATAAGCCAACATCCGCACCTCGATTTGAGAGGTCGTATGCCAAATTTACAGCTACCGTGCTTTTTCCAACACCGCCTTTTCCACTCATTACCATAATTTTGTGCTTGATCTTCAGGAGGTTTTCAGTTATCTTATGGTTGTCATCGATTGGTTTTTTATTTTTTACTTGATCCATGTTTTTCACACTCAATATCGGTTATGAGGGTTATTAGATTTTATCCCGAATATATTCGGCATCCAACTACGATAATAGTATTGCAGTACCGATTTACTTTTCATTTTAAATTACACTTTTTTCTTTTACCAGTCTTATCAAAATATTCAAAATGTTTCAACCATATAGGTTCACATGGTGCTTTCTGTATAAATTCTATGAATTTTCTCAACTGCTTTATTGTTTTATCAGCCACATGATGCTCGATCTGACAGGCATCAACCTCAGCAGTTTCATTATCAATACCAATGATCTCAAAGAATTCTACTAATGTCTTATGACTTTGCATCAATTCCTGTGCCATTTTCATTCCTGGTGGGGTGAGCTTAGCGCCTCGATACGGTTCATAAATCACAAGGTCCACATCATGCAACTTTTGTAACATCTCGGTAACACTTGGAGGTTTGATATTGAGTATTGATGCAATATCAGTTGTATGAGCACGTCCTGATCTCATCTCAAGTGTATAGATGACCTCGACATATTCTTCAAATGTTTTAAAAGCCAATTACCCGATCCTCCATTGAACTTTGTTCTGGCATAACATTTTTCATGGTTTAGAACCCCAGTAATATCAACCGCATAATTCCGCCTACTATCAAAGCGGCAGCTATCATCAGTAAAACTGACTTTGCCATATCCCGTATCCCCAGTTCACGCACAAGTACTGCAAATGTGGCAACACATGGAAAATAAATTGTAAGGACAGTTGCTGCGATCACCAGTTGGAATGGATTCATTCCAAGCGGCAGCAGCATACCAATGGCCATATCCTTTCTTAAAAAGCCAATAAGCAAAGCTGCTGCAGCTTCCTTTGGCAGACCCCATATGCCGCTTATTACAGGTGAAAAAAGCGTACCCAGGGTCTCAATAATGCCTACAGCATATAATATATTGATAAATAGAACTCCAAGGAAAACGAAGGGTATTGCTTCTGTAAGGAATATCCTTACACGCATCCATGTCTTTTTTAGCAGGGCTTTACCATAGGGTCTTCGGTAAGGTGGGATCTCAAGAAATAGTTCAGGACTTTCACCTGCTATATACCTGTTCAAAAGTAAGCCGCTTGCTACATAAGTTGCAATGAGGGCAATAAAGACCATCAGCACATATTCAATCCCATAACTGCCTAAAATGCCGAATATCATAGCTATCTGTGCCATACACGGAATAGAAATTGCCATCAATGTGGCCGATATGAACCGCTGTTTTCTCGTTTCAAGTATCCTTGTGGATAAAGCACCGGGCACGTTGCAACCCAAACCCAGGAATACAGATACGATCCCGCAACCGTGAAGTCCGAATTTGTGGAATATAGTGTCTGCAAGTACAGATAAGCGAGGCAAGTAGCCCGTATCCTCAAGAATTGATAAGCCGAAATAGAATGCCAGGATATACGGAAGTACCATCCCGAAAGGCACAAAAATGCCGGTCGTCAGAAGTCCCATTGACTGTACATAGTCGATATTCCCTTCGATCAACCTCCCGATAATTATGTCATGGAATATACCGGGACCGATGGCACTGCTTATTTCCATCACAACTGGCGTGTACAGGTCAAATAACGGCTCAAGTACATAGCCAATGAGACCCTCGCCAATAAACCTGATAAAGGAGAATGTCAGAAGGATCACACCCAGTCCAATCGGAAGTCCGGTTGTTGGTTTTACTGTAGCATCCGATATTTTTTCCCAGATCGTATGGTGCCTGTGCTCAATCTTTTGTACTTTTTTGATAATCTCTCCGATGTGGATCCATTTTTCAGCATCACTTTGTGATACGTCTGTGGGAGTATGTGTATCCTTCAGGCGTGATAGCAGTGTTTTTATGCCTTCACCAGTTAATGCAACTATGGGCACAACAGGTACGCCCAATAGTTTTTCCAGTTCATCCGGATTTATAGTAATTCCATTATGTTTTGCCTCATCCCACATGTTAAGAGCAACTACGACCAGAGTATTGCCCTGTAATAATTCAAGTGTAAGGAATAAGTTTCTTTCCAGATTTGTGGAGTCAATAACATTTATTATTAGATCCCCTTCATCCAACATCTTGACTGCAACTTCTTCTGCTGCGTTTATCGGCTCCAGGGAGTATGTGCCGGGAACGTCGATCAGTTCTTTTTTACTGCCCTCTATTCGCATTAATCCCTTTGTGAACTCGATAGTACTTCCAGGATAATTGGAAGCTATTACATTTGCTCCTGTTAATCGGGAAAAAACCACACTTTTTCCGACGTTGGGGTTTCCCATTAGCAGGATTTTCTTTACTTTTTGTATATCCATTACCCCACCGCTACTATGATCCTTGAGGCCATTCCCCTGCCAATTGCGGTATTTCTTTTATCTATACTGATGACAATAGGTCCACCAACGGGCTGTCTTGCTATTACCTCAACAGTCTTCCCTTCAAGTATTCCTCTTGATCGTACATTTTTCTGGAAGCCGAATCCACCCTCGAGTCTTATTATCCTTGCTTTCTGTTTCGGCTGTAAATTTGTGAGTGTTAGTTCCAAATGTATCATCTCTATGTTGTATCTTTAGGTAATCCTAAATATAATAAACTACCATTAAGCTTTTGCCGGATATATTCGGGATTGAATAAAATAAAATTATTCCGTCTTTAAAATCCAATCCCTGTATATCAATTGAGACGAATTATCGAAAGATATTTTAGGTATTCAAAACGATTCAAGACTATTGCGAGAATGGATATTATGCTACTTGGCATGTATAATCAGGAACTATAGATAATAGCCATATACCAAACTCCAACTAAAAATCGAGGTGCAAATCAATGCCCGTAATCACAATAGACGGACCCCATATGTCAAAAGAACAAAAGAAAGACCTGGTAGAATCCTTCACCCGCGAAGCCGTCAGGGTCACAGGCATCCCCACCCAGGCCTTCATCATCCTCATCAACGAGAATGACCCTGAGAATGTGGGCGTGGGCGGCGAACTGCTGTCTACGCGGATGGCAAAAAAGCAGTGAAACAAATTTGGAAAACCTTTTTATTATTACAGGCAATAGAATGCAATTAGAACATTTGTGAGGATATCCAAATGGCAAACAAGGATGATAAATTGGTATGGAATGAGGAAGGCTGCGCCGGGTGTGGCACCTGTGAGAGGAGCTGTCCCCATGAGCCCAGGGCCATTGCCGTAAATGAAGGCAGGGTTGTGATAGACTACGACCTGTGCGATGCCTGTGGTGTTTGCGTTAAGGACTGCCCGGTCAAAGCACTGAGCTTTGAAGTACTGGCATAAAGGCACTTTAAAGGGGTATCATGCCCTGCCATCTATTATATTATCATTCAGCTTAGTCAACTTTTGATTTGCTTTTTTCGAAAGATTTTTTTTCACCTCCGCTCGCATTTCGTCCAATGTTTGCGATTTAACGAATTCGACGTTAGCCGATTTTGGTAGAAAAACCTACAAGGTTTCAGAACCTTTAAAAGGCTGTTATATTCGTCGGAGCGAAGCGAAGACCGAGCCAAAGTGCAACGGTTTTTGCAAAACAAAAATTGTCGAAGAGTTTGCCCGCCCCCCGAAACAATTATAAAATGTTATAGAACTATATTTCTAGTATGAATTCAAAAACTTTCAAAATCACTTACAAAGAAAAAGAATTGGAAACTTCTGCGAATTACAAAGAAAGCGGGAAAGAGATAATTGTTTTTATTCATGGATTGGGCTGTGCAAAAGAATCTTTTGATGCTGCTTTTAATTTTCCTCAATTTAATGATTTTTCATTATTGGCAGTTGACTTGGTTGGATTTGGTGATTCTTCAAAACCACAGGATTTTACTTATACAATGGAAGTTCAGGCTGAAATCTGCAAACTTCTTCTTGATGAATTTAATCCAAAGAGAGTTCACATAGTAGCCCACAGTATGGGTGGTGCAATTGGATTATTACTGGCAGAAAAATTATCAAATAAATTGATCTCATTTACAAATATAGAAGGGAATCTTGTTAGTGAAGATTGTGGATTGTTAAGTAGAAAAACAATCAGTGTAAGCTTTGAAGAATTTAGAAAAAGTCTTTTTGCGGAATTAAAATCTGAAACTAAAGAATCAAATAATAAAAGTTCAAATCTATGGTTGGAATGGAATGAAAAATCAAACACATTAGCATTCTATAGTTCATCAGAATCATTGGTTAAATGGTCAGATAGCAGAAAACTATTAGCGAAATTCAAGAACCTAAAAACAAAAAAAGTATATTTTTACGGTGATAAGAATTCTGAAATGAAAGTGTTGAATGAGTTAGGAAACATTAGAAAAATCGAAATTTCTAACAGTGGGCATTTCGTCATGAATGATAATCCAGAACAGTTCTATACTAAATTAGGCGACTTTATAGGCGGGCAAATTGAATATAACGTTTCGAGCGTATCAGAAGCTCCAGGCGTAGCGAGGAATTTTGGTGAGGGCTGAAAACCCGTATTAGGTACACTCTGTTATATGACGTTGCGTTTATGCTTTTTAAAACAAAATAATTAATGCATTTTTGTTCCTTTCTAATCCTTTCCTGTTTTGAGTTTTCGCATTGCTTTTCCGTACTTAGCTATGTTCTTCCATTTTGCCCTTTCTGTGCTTCTGACCATCTCATTTTGTTTAATTGAGAGGAATTCGATTTCCTTTCTCAATTTCAAATAATGTTCATATCGACGGGAATCAAGCTCTCCTTTATCAAGTGCATCCTTAACTGCACAACCCGGCTCGCTTTTATGGACGCAATCTCTGAACCTGCAATGTTGGGCAATCTCCTCAATATCCTTGAAAACATCGTTAAGACCGTCGCCTCCAGACCATAACTGGATCTCCCTCATACCGGGATTATCTACAATCATCCCGCCATTTGGAAGCATGATCATCTCACGATAAGTCGTAATGTGCCTTCCATGACTATCTGATTCCCTCACAGGCCCCACTTTCTGGCGGTCCATACCGAGAAGCCTGTTGATAATAGTCGACTTGCCCACACCTGATGACCCAAGGAGAGCTATCGTCTTTTTATTCCCTAAGTATCGATTAAGTACGTCCAGGCCCTGGTTGAGTTCTGCACTCAAGGAATGTATAGGGGTAGATTGAGCGATTCTTTTCACTTGCTCTATTTTCCCATCAGGATCATCGCAAAGGTCGGATTTGTTTAATATTACCACAGGTTTTGATCCACTCTCTGATGCTAAAGTAAGGTATCTTTCAATTCGTTGGATGTTGAAATCATTGTCAAGGCCTGATACGATCCAGACAATATCCACATTTGCGACTATGATCTGTTCTTCTGTAACTCTCCCAGCAACTTTCCTTGAGAATTTGCTCCTTCTTGGAAGGACTGCCTGGATGATCCCCTTATCATCTTCAAATTCTTTCTTGATCCCCACCCAATCACCAACAACTGGATATGCTCCTTTCTCAAAATTATCGAACCTGAATTTGCCTGATACTTTGACCTCGAACTCTCCCATTTCAGTGAGTGCAATGCAACTCTTCCGCTGGACCTGGGTTATACGGCCAGGAACAAGTCCTTGGATTTGGTATGGGCTAAAGCTCTCTTCAAAAAATAAATCCCAACCAATTGTTTCAAGATATATTTTAGATGAATTCATAATGTTTCACCAATCTGTATTAGAAATTGATTTTCTCATTATTAAGGACACTGCCCGGTTGATCCGGACACCTTGGTAGTCTTCACGTCTGGCCTGGTAATTTCACATAATGATTCGAGTGTACCTGAAGTCCCGACTGAATGAAAGGATTATGGCAAAGTGCAGAAGGCACTAAGCCAGATACATTCTGTTATCGGGAGTCGCACAGATTATTTAATGAATCTCCCATCATCCTTTGACGCTGGAAGTTTATGCATATTTTTCTCAAGCCACCCCACATTATAAACCTCGTTTTCATCAAATTCGCCTACATAGGGTTTAATGTCCAAAAGAGGAGTGCCATCAACAATATCAACATCTTGAACATGGAGTATGTTTTCTTCAATTTTAACAAGACGCACTATCGAAATACCGATTGGATTTGGCCTACTTGGAGCTCTTGTGGCAAAAACTCCACGCATTTGCGTATCCATAAACGGCTTCACTTTTAATGATGGCTTTCCAGATAAGTGGAAGTGGCATACTAAAATGATGTGGGAAAATCCTTCAACATCCTTTAAGCCTTCAGCATATTCTGACAATACCTCTACTTTTCCACCAATACCTTTAGCGGCTGCGGGTTGTATGGGTGTTCCTTTAGGTTCTTTGAATGGAGAGTGAATGATTCCGATTGGCTTGTACTTTATTTCATGCATAATTTCATTCCTTCATACGTGCGATTTCCAATAATGTTCTGCTTATAAAAGAAGTTGCCGAAGGCAATTTGGGGAAATCTTTGATTTCCCTTTTATCCGCTGTTAGGCGATGTAATTCTTTTTTGTAACGATAAAGCTACATCTGGCTTGTCAGTTATTATAGCCTCAATGATATCATTATTAAGAAACGTTCTAATCTTTTCCTCATCATTAACCGTCCAAACAAAGATAGGCATATGGTTTTTTCTGGCTCTCTTTAAGAATCCAAGCTTTAATAGTTTCAAGTGAGGTGCCAAGAAGTCTGCTTCTGCTTGTTTAGCTCTCTTCATTGGATACAACTCTGAAAACCTTGTTAATATGAGATTCTTAGGTTTATCTTTCCCCAGCAACAACCCAACTCTCAAATTAGGATGTCTACTCTTTATTGCCTTTAAAGATGTGTCGTTGAACGACGTAGTAACAAATTCATCCTCTTTAAAATATGCTAACAATAGTTCTATAATTTCTTCTTCATACCCTTCTTCTTTTAACTCTACATCTAGTTTTATTTTCCCTTTTGTTAATCTAAGTATTTCTTCAACTGTAAGAATATCACCAGCATTTTTTTTAATTTCGTCATATGTTAATTCATTTATCGTTTTATCATTAATGAACTCATCATGATATGCAGTAAAAATATCATCTTTTGTTCTTCTAACATCAAATTCGATCATATCTGCACCAATTTCAATAGCTTTTCTAAAAGACCCAATGGAATTTTCCTTTGCGTAAGCGGAAGCACCACGATGAGCTATTATTATTTTTTTGTGCATATTACATTTCCTCAGTGTTTAGTAGATATACAATCTATCGCATTTCTCAAAATATCGACAAAATTTACTCATAGCTAGGAAATACTTTTATGTTTATAAAAATTCTGACAATTTCAATTATCCATCCCCTAGATACATAGAATTATTTCATATATCATAGTATATCCAAACTTGATTCGCATATCCCAACTATTAAGTATTATATCCGACCCTGACCCAGATATACATCCATCTGGACGAATTTCAATCATCACATACTTCTCTTCATTTGTCCCATTTATTAAGTTATCAACCTACCCTATAAAACCCTTGTACCTACACGACCAACCCACCTCTGCGTCCATCATATTAGTCTTACAAAATCACAGACCATTGTTTGAAAAACAGTGCATCAAGGCTGGTAGCCGGTGTATTCCATCACAAAATTCCCCCACTTACGATACATCCTTATATCCTCATACACCATAGCACCCAGCATGGCAAGTTACAAGAGGATATCAAAGGACGTAATAAAAAAAGCCGATGTCCTTCTTGAGGTAATAGATGCCCGGTTTCCCGACGAGACACGAAACAGCGAGATAGAGCGTGATATAGCGCGTGCAAAGAAGCCGTTCATAATAGTCCTCAACAAATGCGACCTTGTATCAAAACAAACCCTTGAGAGAACAAAATCCCGCCTGTCAAAAATTGCACCCACGGTCTTTGTGTCCAGTAAGGATCGGTCCGGAACCACGATCTTACGACACAAGATACTTGAAATCGCAAACATGAGAGGGCACGAAATACTGGTCGGGTCCCTTGGCTATCCCAACACAGGCAAATCATCAGTTATCAATGCCGTGACCGGGAGACACAGAGCCCGAACGTCCTCAATATCTGGCTACACAAAAGGAGTGCAACTTGTGAATGCAGGTTCGCGTATCAAGTTCATTGATACGCCAGGGGTAATTCCCTTTGGTGAGAACGATGAGCATATACAGGGACTGCTTGCAGTGAAAGATTCAACACACCTGCAGGACACAATCGGCGTGGCCATGACGATAATAGAGAAAATATGCGCTGAAAACAAAACAGTCCTGGAATCTTTCTACCATGTTACAATAGAGGAACAGGATTCCTATGAAGTGCTTGAACTCATTGGCAGACAGAGCAACTTCCTTAAGAAAAAAGCTGAAGTGGATGAAACAAGGGCGGCAGTCAAGATAATCAATGACTGGCAAAAAGGGCTGCTTATGGTTTAGAAGCTGTCCAACAATCCCATCAAAACCAAATTTCACACCATACCACAAAACTCTTTTTATTACAGCAACATATCTTCATGGATCGTTTCACTTGTAATGACCATGCTCATTTTCTAAAATGATCTGAAATTATTTTCCTCTCTCCCCTCTGGAGGATCTCACCCATTGTGGATTGGGAGACATCAAAGATTTTTGCAAGTTTTTTGATCGTAATCCTCTTTGGACAATCGTAATATCCTTTTTGAAAAGCTGCATGGATGATCTCTTCCTGTCTTTTAGTAAGCATATTCGGTTTAGTTAAATTAATAGTGCTCTTTAATTCAACCTTGCACCCATTCCCTTCAAGGTTATCGATCAAGTGGATCAGGGAACCTTCACCACCTGTTATCAGTTTCCATTCAACACTTCCATCCCCAAGACTCAAAGCCGATGTAAGGAAACACTCCGAACCTGTTAATGCCCTGCATGCAGCGCATTTGTCTGTGATGACGGAACCCAGAACACTACCGTCACTAAGGGAGGTTATATCGACACTGCATACTTCAGCATGCTCCTCGATTTCTTTTATGATGTCGTCGGTTATCCCAAGAGTGTTATCAATCTCAATTAGGCCGCGACCACCTGAGTTTCCATGCGGCATACATTCTTTGAACTTGATTGGAACAGGATATTTTGCAGTAATATCCTTAACCCAGTTATCTGGCATTGTGATTTTAAGTACTACTTCCCTCATTCAAACCCCTTTATTTCATACAAATGTCAACGGATGATAATCCATTTTCTCCCCACAAGAGGGGCACTCCACACTACTTATGTGGGGAATTACAGATATCTCTTTGGAACAACCTGCGCAATAGATCAGATCCCTTATCCCCAACCGCACCTCCAGCACTACCAATATCCTGTGCACTTTCCTGAAAATAACTTCCCTGTACTTAATAGCAAAATAATAACTAACCAGTGCCAGTACCGCTCCGGCAACCAGGTCAGTGATCCAGTGTATGCCCAGGTACAGCGTAGAAAACATGATCGCAGCAGTGGACAACGCAGCGAACACTTTGTATCGATAAAGATTTGTCCTGTACACAACTACCATCAAAGCCAATACTGACAGTGCGGCATGCAGGCTGGGAAAATCATTATCCAGGAACGGGTCCACCACTCTCACACCCTGGTCGATGATCGGACTTAATTCATACAGCAGAGGTAAAACATTGGGCAGGGCGTATCCTGTAACCGTAACTGGCACGAAGATATAGAACGGGAATGCCGCCAGGTAGATGATGATAAAAGCTATGGTGAACTCTTCAAGTGCTTTGAGGTTGTGGGTGTATATCAATATTACGAATGTGAATATCATCAAAAATGAGAAAATCATCAGGTAGATGAATCCGTTGAGGTATGTTAGCATGGGCGTAGCAAAACCCTGGAAATGACTTACAAGGTCGCCTTCTATCATTAATAGATAACCGGTATAATCAGCATTCACACTGATACCCAGGATATTGACAATGGACGACTGGGACTGTACAAGCATATATACAAGAGAAGCAGATACAAAAAACGGCCAGAACCCTATCAAGAACCTGCGCCTGGATATACTATGTGTCTGTTCTTTAACTTCTCCTGGTATAAGGGTATAAATACCGACCACTGTCATCAATGCAAGAAGGGGCAGCATAATTATTGTCATTAAGTATGTCGAAGTCATTCCACTAACCTGGGTTGAGTATAATAAATCCAGGAAATATAAAGGTTTATGTGAAATTCCAACAAAATCTTATTATTCAATAATCTCATTCTATGTAGTACTATGTTCACGATTATTACAGGCACCCAATTCGGTGATGAAGGAAAGGGAAAGATTGTTGATCTGATGGCTAGGGAATATGACATTATCGTCCGTTTCCAGGGTGGCGATAATGCAGGCCATACCGTTGTTGTTGACGGCAAAAAGTACAAACTCCATCTTACTCCTTCCGGTGTGTTGTTCGATGCCAGGCTACTTATCGGTCCAGGTACTGTGATGAACCCACAGACTCTTGCAAGGGAACTTGACACCCTGGCCGATGACGGTACAGTTGTGGATGGAAAAAAGCTTGGAATAGATGCAAAGACAAGCATTATCATGCCGTACCATGTGGAACTGGACGGATTGCAGGAGTCGGCGCGGAGCGTTAAGATAGGTACAACCAAACGCGGCATCGGCTATGCCTATATAGACAAAGTGGCCCGGGACGAAGTACAGATGGCAGACCTGGCAGATGAGCAGCAACTGCGCAGGCGGCTTAAAGAGCTTACTCCGATAAAGGCTGCCCAGATACAGAGCATGGGCGGCGACCCATCTATAATGGAAGATGAGACCTGGATCAGGACATATGTTGAACTGGGGCGCAGGTTCGCTCCCTTCATTGCCGATGTTTCGCATGAAATAAACACTGCTCTTGACCAGGGCAAGAAGGTACTGGCAGAAGGTGCACAGGGAGCACACCTTGACGTGATACACGGCACCCAGAAATTCGTGACATCTTCATCATGCATTGCAGGTTCGGCCTGTGCAAACCTGGGTGTGGGACCTATCAGGGTGGACGAGGTTTTGGGAATATTGAAAGCTTATATTACCCGTGTGGGCGAAGGACCGCTGCCTACCGAACTCAAAGACAGTACAGGAGATCATATCAGGGAAGCGGGCGCCGAGTTCGGCACCACTACCGGCAGGCCCAGACGCTGCGGCTGGTTCGACCTGCCCCTTGTAAAGAAATCAGTGGCACTGAACGGTTATACACATATAGCCCTGACCAAACTGGACGTACTGTCAGATATGCATCCGTTGAAAGTGTGTGTGGCATATGAGCTGGATGGCGTAAGACTGGATTACCCGCCAGAATCCACCGCAGACCTTGCCAGGTGTGTGCCGGTTCTTGAAGACCTGCCAGGGTGGGACGGGGACCTTACCGGTATTCGCAGTATGGATGCCCTGCCGGATGGTGCAATTGAATATTTATCCAGACTTGAGTCGCTTGTAGGTGTTCCTTTCAAATATATCTCAGTCGGACCCGGACGGGAACAAACATTTATAAAATAATGCAAAAATAATGCCCGATCATTTTACAGGAAGCAGCAAAATCTCATCGTTGGAACGTGTCCAATTTGATCATAATGCTGAAGGTAGCAAAGGCTGGCGTTAGGATACATTAGAGGTATATGAGAGTGTATGGGAGATGTGTGATAAGTGTGTGTGAGTGAATCGGGGATGTGTGAGGGATATATATGATCCATGAAGCATCGTTGTTTGAAAAGCTGGAAAAAAGAAAGGTCAAATGCCATTTGTGTGCCCATGAATGCACAATAGCAGATGGTAAAATGGGCATTTGTGGTGTACGGGAGAACAGGGACGGCACACTGTTCACTCTTATTTACAATACTGTATCCAGTGAAGCCGTTGACCCTATTGAGAAAAAACCCTTGTACCATTTTCTCCCCGGTACTTTAAGTTATTCCCAGGGCACTATCGGCTGTAATTTCAGGTGCAGTCACTGCCAGAACTGGACCATTTCCCAGGTTAAACTTGAGCAGGCACATATCAGGGAAATTACGCCCGAAGAGTCTGTTGCCCAGGCACTTGCTTCTGATTGTGCCAGCATCTCCTGGACATATAACGAGCCAACTATTTGGCACGAATTCACTTACGACTCTGCCAGGCTGGCCCATAAAGCAGGGCTGAAAACTGTGTATGTGACCAACGGCTATATCACAGAGGATGCACTACGGGATATTTCCCCGTACCTCGACGCTTTCAGGGTTGATATCAAGGCATTCAGGGATGAGTTCTACAGGGAAACGTGCCGGGCACACTTGCAGCCGGTACTGGATTCAAGTGTGGTGGCAAGGGAACTGGGCATGCATATCGAGGTGATCAACCTGGTCATACCTGGCAAGAACGATGACCCAAAAGAGACGCGGAATCTCATTGAATGGGTGCATGACAACCTTGGACCCCAGACCCCCATACATTTCACAAGGTTCTATCCCATGTATAAAATGAAAGATACCAGCCCTACACCTGTGGCTACACTGGAGAGGGCATGGCAGATGGCAAAGGATGCGGGGATGGAGTATCCGTATGTGGGTAATGTGGCTGGGCATAAGTATGAGAACACGTACTGTCCCGGGTGCGGGACGCTGCTGATAGACAGGAGCGGTTTTCAGATTGCGAGGAATATTATTACAGGAGATAAGAAGTGTCCCGATTGCGGGTATGGGATTACCGTGGTATTGGATTGACCCGGGGGAATATTTGAAAATGCTTGTGTGATTGTTTATGCTGTTCATAATATGTTGCGAATATATCAATAAATAGTAATAATATATTGGGAAAAAATTAAATATTATTCGCACTACAATATAGGACAATGGCATATGAAGAAATACTGATAAAGCAGAACAAACACTGGAGAGGCGAAAGTTTTCCTGTGGGAGTGGAACGGGATATCAAGGCCAGGGTAGAATCATTCCTTACAACAAAATACATTATCGCAATAACCGGGGTCAGAAGGTCTGGAAAATCATACTTATTGTACCAGCTCATTGATTCGCTCCAGTGCAGCACACCCCCGGAGAACATCATGTACGTCAATTTTGATGACCCGGCATATATGCAGATAAGAAGCGATCCAAGGGGCTTGGACGGTCTTTATAGCGATTACCTGAAACTTAAGAATCCTGCTGGCAGGACCTATCTGTTCTTCGACGAGATCCAGGCCATCCCCGGCTGGGAGAAATGGGTGAAATCTACGTATGACCTGACAGATTCAGTGAAATTCATAGTAACAGGGTCAAACTCAACCCTGTTATCCTCAGAACTGGCAACACTCCTGACAGGCAGGAATCTGCAGTTTGAAGTATTTCCATTCAATTTTAACGAAGTCTTGCGGTTAAAAGATGAGGAAGTCATAAGATCGAAAGATGTAAAAAATGTCTATGAAAAGAACTACGCAAAAAAAGATACCTTACGGCATTATTTATCCAGGATATTGCAATACGGGACATTTCCTGAAGTACTGCAGATGGATGAAGAAAGCCGGGATTTCGTTCTTAAAGAATACTATAAGGATATACTGTACAGGGATATCGTTCCCCGCTTTGAGATCAGGCATGTGACTAAACTGGAGGATGCGGCATATTACCTGCTCAGCAATATCTCAAACAGCATCAATTACCACAAATTGGGGAAGCTTATCGGTATACATGAAAATACAATAAAGGATTATCTATCATATTTTGAGAGATCATACCTGTCCTTCCAGGTGCCGAAATTTGCATATTCGGTTAAGGAGCAGATGAAAAGTCCCAGGAAGGTATATTTTATAGACTGCGGTCTGAGAAATGCTGTATCATTCAGGTTTTCGCAGGATATCGGAAGGTTGATGGAGAATCTTGTTTTCATTGATCTAAGGCGTAGGGGATGTAACATTTACTACTGGAAAAATGGAAATGAAGTTGATTTTGCTATTAAGCAAGGATTGAAAATAACAGAGCTTGTTCAGGTAAGTTATGATATAAGGGACCAGGGAACCAGAAAAAGGGAAGAAACTGCACTTGTCAGAGGGATGCAATTCTTTGGTCTGGATGAAGGGTTCATAATCACAGATGATTATTTTGGTGAAGTTTTAGTGGATTCCAAAAAGATCATTTATATTCCATTATGGGCTTGGCTGCTAAGAATATGAGTGATGCAGATGTGGTGCTGTAACGTGCCAGCCATGCAATTACGCTATGTGTACGCTTTAGCTTAAAGATTATATGAATTATATATTTCAACAGCTATGCTCGCTGCCGGCAGCACCAATCAACACCTAAGGCCCCCGCACGTATCCCCTTCCTACTCAGCACATGAGCAATCGCACACATTCGATAGCATAAGGGGGGCGCATGTGATTGATAGGGCGATATAATTATTTAAATGAAAAGA
>Ga0255427_1004_pt1 | contig 63054 bp, 67 predicted proteins | sample ANMaggSeSYBR02D9_FD_182671 | JGI IMG/M metagenome (GOLD analysis project Ga0255427, IMG submission 182671) | Sediment cell enrichment communities from methane seep in Santa Monica Basin, California, United Staets - ANME aggregate JGI... | ecosystem: Environmental > Aquatic > Marine > Cold seeps >... | reverse complement strand
ATAGATGCACATGGTGTTTTGCATCATATCATATGCAGGGGGATTGAAAGAATATGTTTACCAGGCTATATTAGCCCACACAGGAACCTGTCCGCAGAAACAATACGAATTCCGTTTATAAGCCGGTCCACACCGGACTTTTTTACTACCTGGTAGCAATATGGAATGTTGAGCTGATTTCCGACCAGTCTATTAGATAGAGATTTGGTTCCTTTTTTAGTGATCAATAATTTTTCCCAACAAATGGATAAATCCTGAAACAATAATAAAAATTGAGGAACTGAGGCCGTATATCATTGGCACCTGCTCGAAGTGTTTGAAAAAAAAGGGATAAGGTCCTAATGATAATTTTGAAATGATGGATTAACAAAAAAGGAGGTTATGTATGAAGAAATTCTTTGTCTTTTTTTTCGCTTCCCTGATAACGCTGCTATTTATGGCAGGCATTGCTTCAGCAGAAGAGGGAAAAGTCTGTATTGGGTGCCACAAGGCAGTAACACCGCTGTTGGTTAAGGATTGGCAAAGCAGTAAACATAGTGATAACGACGTTGCCTGTAATATCTGTCATGGAGCCGAGCACAAGAGTAGAAAAACATCCCACTTGGCCAGGATGCCTGACGAGAACACCTGTGCCGAGTGTCATGAGGAACAGTTTAATCAATTCACTAAAGGAAAACACAATTTGGGCTGGACTTCTTTAAATGCCCTGCCGATTACACACATGGAGCCTGATGAACTGATGGAAGGCGGGAAAGGGTGCGGCGGATGCCATAATATGGGCGTAAAGTCAGAAGCCCAAAAAAAGGAATTGCGAGACAAAGGTTATACCTACCGGACAAATTCCTGCGATGAATGTCATACACGGCATACATTCTCTAAAAAAGAGGCGCAGGATCCCAAAGCATGCCGGACATGCCATATGGGATTCGACCATCCTCAGTGGGAGATGTATGAAAGCTCCAAACACGGAGTTAGATACCAGCTAAAGGAGATGGGAAAACTACCCGAAGACGCGGCCGCTCCTACCTGCCAGTCCTGTCATTTACCTGACGGAACCCATACCAACAAAGTAGCCTGGGGATTTTTGGGGGTAAGACTTCCCCTGCCAAATGATAAACAATGGGCAAAAGACCAGACCACAATTCTTAAAGCGCTTGGGGTATTAGATCCGGTGGGAAAACCTACTGCACGGCTGGATGTCGTTAAAGCTGCTGATCTGGCACGACTGACCGAAGAGGAATGGCAGGCCGAACGAAAAAAAATGATAAAGACCTGCAAAAAATGCCATTCTGAAAAATATGCCGGGGGAGAGCTTGAAAAAGGCGATCAGATGATCAAAAAAGCGGATCGATTAATGGCAAAAGCCATAAACATTGTAGCTGATCTGTATAAAGACGGCATTTTGAAGAAACCGGCACATTACACTTACTCCTATCCCGACTTTTTACATTTTTATCAAACCGGGGGTTCCTACATCGAACAGGTACTATTCAAGATGTACATGAAACACAGAATGAGAACATATCAAGGGGTTTTTCATGCCAATCCCGATTATTCCTACTGGTATGGTTGGGCGCCCATGACCAAAGATCTGGATGAAATAAAGAAGCTGGCCGGAGGTTTGAGATGTAAGGCTAATATCCAGCAATAAAGGAGGGCAACATTATGGGTGAAATGATAGAAGTGGGATGCGCAAGACCCATTGGGGGCACTGTGGAAACTTCTTCAGATGAAGACGAGCAAAAAATAGAAAAGGAGGCAATAAAAATGAGCGTACAAGTGGGAAAAAAGGCGCCGGATTTCCAAGCTCCAGCGTTTCACGATGGAAAAATGAAACAGATCAAACTTTCCGATTATTTGGGTAAATGGGTATTGCTCTGTTTCTACCCCGGGGATTTTACCTTTGTTTGACCGACAGAGTTGACGGCAGTTGCCGCCAATTATGAAGAACTCAAAAAATTAGGAATTGAAGTCTTCTCAATGAGCGTGGACAGTGTTTTCACTCATAAAATCTGGCAGGAAGAGGAGTTATCCAAAATGATAGAGGGTGGTGTTCCCTACCCGATGCTTTCCGACGCTGGGGGCAAGGTGGGAAAACTCTACGGAGTTTATGACGAGGATGCAGGAGTAAATATTAGAGGGCGTTTCATTATTGATCCCGATGGGAATATCCTGGCCATGGAGGTTCTAACTCCTCCGGTGGGCAGAAATGTTGCGGAACTAATACGTCAGGTTCAGGCGTATCAGCATGTTCGTGAAACAGGAGAAGTTATGCCATCTGGATGGCAGCCAGGAAAGCCGACCCTTAAACCTGGGCCGGATCTGGCGGGCAAGGTATGGAAGGTATGGAAACCTGAAAAGATCTCTTGATAAAATGACAAAGGAGGAAAGAACCATGACCGGGAAACTCCAGATTTACAAGTGTGAAGTCTGCGGTAACATCGTAGAAGTCCTCCACGAAGGGGATGGAAAGCTTGTGTGCTGTGGACAGCCCATGGTACTCCGTGAGGAGAACACTGTGGATGCTGCTAAGGAGAAGCATGTGCCCGTGGTGGAAAAGACAGCAGGCGGCGCCAGGGTGAAGGTGGGGAGCGTTGCACACCCAATGGAGGAAAAACATTATATCGAATGGATCGAAATCATCGCTGATGGAAAAGCTTACCGTCAGTTTTTAGAACCTGGAGATTCACCGGAAGCAACATTTAATATTGAGGCAGAAAATGTGACAGCCCGTGAGTATTGCAATCTGCATGGGCTGTGGAAAGTATAATTGCCATTGCACAAACAAACGGAACCGCAAAATGATCATTATCAAATCACCGCAAGGAGGTTTCCATTGGAGAAGCAAGCATTGATTGACATGTTAAACAGAGATATCGCCGATGAGCATGCAGCCATCATACGCTATCTCGTTCATGGTTACATGGAAGGTGAAGATACGCCTCTGGGTGCGAGCCTCCTTTCCATCACCAGGGAGGAGATGTGGCATATGCACTGGCTGGGGATGATCATAGGCAAACTGGGAGGTGAGCCCAACTTTACACCTGCTCCATACCCCTATGATCCGACCAGCCGGGCCACTATGCTCAGATCCTACATCGAATACGAGGAGAAACTTATACCTCATTACAACGAAGAAGTGAATAAAATTGATGATCTTCACATCAGGCGTGTCCTCCAGAGAGAGGCCTGGGAATCTGCCATCCATGCCAGAAAGTTTCAACGAAAACTCGATAAGTTAAGACCGGAAGAAGCGGCAGGTCTTTCTGGAGAAGAAAGTGAATTACCTAAGGAATTATTAGATAAGCTGCAGGCAGAGGTTACATGTAAATATACGGAGATGCTGCAACATCTCCGCACTTCCTGGGTTTTCCAACAAGATGAAAACATGGGCTGGAAAATCATGGACCAGGCCATGGAAAAGATGAAACAGCTTGCGCACTTTGCTGAAGACATCGCCGAGGATGGTATTCGACCTGAATTTAAACCCGGACAGATAGATAAAAGCAATGCCATTGGACTGGCCTTGAAAAAGGCATTGGAGGATGTACAGGCGGCTCGGGAACGCCACTTAAAGTTGAGGGAAGACAGCGAAGTCAAGAAGCATTCAGGGCTTGTGATCAACATGGACGTCACCATCCAACAGGAGGAGTATCAAGGAGCAGAACTTAAAGACTGGGGTAAAAAATAAGGCAAAAGGGGAACGTATAGCGTCCTGTCGTCTATATATGGCTCGCTAAGATGACCGTCATTCCCTCGGAAGCTGGAATCCTGAAGCGCCGAAGCAGCCGGAAATAAGGAACATGGCCGAAATAACTTCCCCAAGTAGGCGCACAGATTTGGGTCGAATTTGTTCGATCTCAGATCACAAAAGTTGATGGAATAGCGAGCTATTTCAATATTTTTGTGATTTGAGATCGGGCAAAGGCGGCCTGAAGCTGTGATGCATAGTTGGGGAAGTTATTTCGGCCACGTTCCTAATGGATTCCCACCGTGGGAATGACGAGTGCCTGATACGATATTTCACACATGACACGACATTAGCCGTCGCATAACCGAAAGGCAAAAAAGATACGTTACAAAACTAAAATAGCCTTGCATGGCCATTTGCAAGGCCGGAAGGCTATTTACAAAAAATAACTTCTAATAATTTATAGCTGGTGCCGAAGGCCGGACTTGAACCGGCACGGGTCTCCCCACTACCCCCTCAAGATAGCGTGTCTACCATGTTCCACCACTTCGGCATATTGTAATTATCAGCGCTGAGAACTTTTCTCTGCCTGAACTGGTGAGTCAGGCCTGGAGGTCTCCGGCTCTGAAGCCGGTGCTGTTTTTGTTGCTTCTTCTTTCTGCACTGGTTCCTGCGCCGGCAAGCTTTTTTCAGGCTCGGCATGCTGCTCTATTGGGGTTTTTGTGTCAATCATAATAGAATCTCCGGTTTTATTACCGGACATGTATGCAAGGCCCAAAGATGTTAGCATAAATATGATAGCTGCCGCTGTTGTCGCTTTGGTTAAAAAAGTTGACGCACCTGTGCTTCCAAAAAGAGTCTGACCGGAACCGCCTCCAAAAGCAGCCCCCATATCAGCCCCTTTTCCTGTCTGCAACAAAACGATCATAATTAAAGCTATACAGACTATGACATGTATTATTATTAATATTAGTGACATATTACCGTTTCAATGTTTATATATTGTAATTGACAATCTTGCTGAGAGTGTCAGGATTCAGGCTTGCCCCTCCGACGAGTGCTCCATCAATATCAGGCATGGCCATAAGTTCTGAAATATTGCCTGGCTTTACACTGCCTCCATACAGTATTCTGATGGAACTGGAAAGCCTGTCTCCAAATTCTTTTTCAATTAAAGAACGCAAAAATAAATGAACCTCCTGGGCCTGTTCCTTGGTTGCTGTTTTGCCTGTTCCTATTGCCCATACAGGTTCATATGCTATGACTATTGTCCTTAGATCATCCAGCAGAAAACTTTTTAACCCCTTTTTTAACTGTTTGTCAAGTACAGAAAATGTATAACCTGATTCCCGTTCTTTTTCAGATTCTCCAACACATAGAATTGGTATTAATCCAAATCCTAATGCAGCCCTGACTTTTTTATTGACAGTATCGTCGGTCTCGCCAAAATACTGCCGCCGTTCTGAATGACCTATGATTACATATTTACATCCTGCTGATACAAGCATGGCAGGTGATATTTCTCCTGTATAGGCACCCTCTTTTTCCCAGAAAAGATTCTGTGCCCCAAGCGAAATACAGCTCTCCCTGATAATATCTGATACAGAGGAAAGCGCTGTAAACGGAGGTGCAATCATAACATCTTTCCCACTAGTTCCAGATAAAAGTTTTACAAGCTGTTCTGATGTCTCAACAGCTTCGGAAATTGTTTTAAACATCTTCCAGTTTCCGGCAATAAAAGGTCTGCGATTTTCCATCTATTTCACCCCCCTATGAGGCTATTTCAAAATTTGGGCGGCAAAGTAAAAAGCTTCAGTTTCAAGGCACGCAAATCCTGAGCAGAGAGACGTACTTGTAGCTACGTCGCAATGACGAAGGATACAGCGCAACGCAGAAAATGGACTTTTTACGAAGCCGTCATAATTAAAGCTGCGATCCAATCATAGCTGCCAGATCCACCATCCTGTTTGAGTATCCCGTTTCATTGTCATACCATGAGAGTACTTTAACCATGTCATCTACTACCTGAGTTGTTTCAGAATCAACAATGGAAGACAACGTCGATCCGTTGAAATCAGAAGATACAAGCGGAATATCGCAATATCCAAGTATGCCTGAAAGAACTCCTTCCGAAGCGCTTTTGAGGGCCTGGTTTACATCGGGAACTGTAACTCCTGATTTTTCAACGGTCGCCACAAAATCAACAATAGAAACATTCGGTGTAGGAACTCGAATAGCGAGCCCGTTTAACTTGCCTTCCAGTTCCGGCAGTACAAGAGATACTGCTTTTGCAGCACCGGTTGTCGTTGGAATCATGGAAAGAGCTGCAGACCTGGCCCTTCGAAGGTCCTTATGCGGAAAATCGATAAGGCGCTGATCACCTGTATAAGCATGTATGGTAGTCATTAGCCCGCATTTTATGCCAAAATTCTCAAGAAGCACCTTGGCAACCGGCGCAAGACAATTTGTGGTACATGATGCATTTGATATTATATGATGTTGCCTGGGGTCATACTGGTTTGAGTTTACACCCATTACAATTGTAATATCAGGTTCTTTGGCAGGAGCGGATATTATAACCTTTCGTGCCCCTGCAGCAAGATGCTTTGAAGCATTTTCGTGATCTCTGAACAGGCCGGTACATTCTGCAACAATATCAACATCAAGCTCTTTCCATCTCAGTTGCTCAGGATCCCTGATTGACGTAAAAGCAACCGGCCTGCCGTCAACCTCAATTGAATCTTCTTTTGCTTTAACTTCTTTACCAAGATTTCCATGAACTGAGTCATAACATAAAAGATGAGCCATTGTGGCTGAATCAGTGAGGTCATTAACAGCCACAACTTCAACGTCAGGATGATTCATTGCAGCCCTGAATATCAGTCTCCCAATCCTTCCAAAACCGTTTATTCCTAATTTAATGCTCATAATATCCCTTATTCTTGTTTAAAATTTATCTTCGCTTGTTTCCTTTTAAAATTCCACTTGCCAGAGATATACTCTTTTTGCCAAAAGCCTCCAGGTTTACCACAAGACTGCTCAGGTCTTCATCATCTCGAATATTGGCCGCTCTTATCAAAATCGGGAGGTTTACCCCTGATAATACTTCCACATGTCCTTCTTCAAGAAATGAATAGCTTAAATTAGAAGGAGTTCCTCCAAACATGTCTGTAAGAATTAATACGCCTTTTTTCTGATCGACTTTTTTTATTCCTTCGGCAATTTTTTTACGGAGAATTTCAGCGTTTTCGTTCAGATCTATTGAAACCGATACCATGGCCTCAGGCCTTTTTCCAAAAATAAATTCTGCCGCATCTATTAATGCATCTCCAAGATCACAGTGTGTAGTTATAACTATACCTATCATAAAACTCCTTCTCAGGTTTTGGTCGAGTGGGAATGTTACAATCTTATATCTTTGTGTGTAATCCCAACCTGTTTACCTTGTTTATCAATATGTTCATATATGGTCTGTGCAATAGAAACGGAGCGATGCCGACCACCTGTGCAACCAACTGCAATCTTTAAATAGGCCTTTCCTTCTTTTTCATATAAAGGTATTAAATAATCAAGTAAATCAAGATACTTCTCAAGAAATATAGGGGTTTCTTCATTATTCAAAACAAAATTTTTGACCTCTTCAGCTTCACCATCCAAGTCTTTCAGTTCAGGCACAAAATATGGATTTGCAAGAAAACGAACATCTATAACAAGGTCAGCGCCATGAGGAGTGCCATATTTAAAACCAAAGGACTGGATATTTATCCTCATTGGTACCAGTTTCCTGCTTTTCTGCGCAATATTGAAGACAATGGACTTCAGCTCGTGAACGTTACAGTGGGAAGTATCGATAATTCTGCCGGCTTTTTCTCTAAGGTCTTTCAATTGCTCCTTCTCAGCTCTTATCCCATTGAGAAGGCTTTTGCTCTGCGATAGAGGATGCTGTCTCCTTGTTTGACTGTAACGCTGTAATAATATTTTTTCATCTGCCTCAAGAAAGAGTATTTCAGAATTGTATCCTTTTTGCCTGATGGATTCGAGAACAGATGAATATTTGGAAAGCAATCCTTTCTCGCGCAGATCCATTACAAAGGCAAGCCCTGCAATTTCAGGGGCATTTTCCATAGGCAGTTCCAGAAACTTGGGGAGAAGATCAACCGGCATGTTATCTACACAATAAAAATCCGCATCCTCAAATGCTGCAATTGCAGTACTCTTACCGGAACCTGAAAGCCCTGTAATAATAATTAGTTTTAAGTTTTTCAATTTGGTTAAAATTCATCGTCCTCATTTTTGATGATGGAAAAGATTTCATCGCTGTCAACGGCACTTAACAGCCTCTCCTTAAATGAATCATTTTTTAAAATTCTGGAAATTCGGGCAAGCAGCTTCAAATGAAGACCAGTAGAATTCTCAGGCGTTACAAGAAGAAAAAAGATGTGAGCAGGTCGTCCATCTATAGACTCGAAATCAACTCCTTGACGGCTTAAGCCAAAACTGACAACCAGTGATTTAAGATCTTTCATTTTACCATGAGGGATTCCAATACCTTCACCTATGCCGGTGCTGCCGAGTCTTTCCCTCTCCATAAGAACCCGAACAATTTCCTCCTTGTTAACACCTGCAATACCGGCAACAGGAATTACCAGCTCTTCAATAACTCCTTTTTTGTCAAGTGATTTCAAGTCGGAAAGAATTGCTTCTTTAGGCAAAACATCAAGAATTTTCATATCATATACACCTACATCACACCAATCTACGCCAACACAGAAAATCGTAACTATTGAAATTTATGTAACACTTTAGCTTTATGAAACAAACCAGATATGCGTGAGCTTCAGGTGTGATACATTCAAAGCAGGAAACTGTTTGAGCGTATTAGATATCGTTAAGAAAGAATCCGGTATAAAATGCCATTTTCTGCATGGCTGTTTGCTCAATTACACAATTTCTTTATAGTTATGGCCGATTCTTTCTTTATGATATCTTATGCGTGAGTTATTCATGGTTTGAATGTATTATACCTGAAGCGGATATATTTCAAAGCGCTAAAGTGTTACAAATTTATATTCTTTCATATGCTCTTTTAACCCGTATTTTCACAAGCTGAGTTTGCTGCATGCGCAAGGCGCAGGCCATGAAGCTGTGGTACTTCACTGCGAATGGCCTGCAACGCAGCGGATGCGGTAAAATCGGCTTGTGAAAATACTGGTTAGCTAGTAGGCTCTATTAAACCGTAGTGGCCGTCCCTGCGTTGATATAAGACATTAACTTTTTCTGTCCTTGCATTTGTGAACACAAGAAAATTACCCTTCAAAAGATCCATTTGCATAACCGCTTCTTCAACATCCATTGGTTTATATTCGATGTTCTTGACCTTTATTTCTCTTGTGGTTTCAAAATCCATATGGGCGGTATCTTCAGCAATAATGCCTTTTTCCCTGGCTTTCGTTCCACTTCTTCGTTCTCTGTTTTTCTGCTTGCTTTTCTTAATCTGTTTCTCAAGCTTGTCTAAAACAATATCAATGGCTGAATACATATCAACCGTTTCTTCTTTACCGTTTATATTAAGCCTGTCACCAATAATATTAATTTCAGCTATATGGCGAAACTTTTCAACCGAAAGAACAACATTAGCTTCTGCTGGATTATAAAGAAATTTATCAAAGCGATTAAGCTTGTCTTGAACATATGTTTTTAAATTTTCAGAAGAATCAAGATTTTTAAAAGTTACAGATGTTTGCATGCTAAAAAACCTCCCTAAACCTAAGTTGAGCAATTTTTGGGGAAGAGATCAGTGCCGATCAAGTCAAAAATCGCTTAATTTAGGGCTCGGTAAAAATAAGCTGGTAGAATTTGCGCCCAAATTTGCCGTAGATTTAATTGATCTGATTGAGCAAAACCGCAGGAATAGCGAGCTATTTCGAGGCCAATTTTACTAAGATCAGGTGCGATTGAAGATCAATTAAAGATATGGTGAAGTTGGGATGCAAAAATGCCAAGTTATTTTTTACCGAGTCCTTATGTTAAAATTGTTTGCGTTTGCTGGATGACAAAAGCTTCATCATTTCCCGATACTTAGTTACTGTTCTCCTCGCAATATTTATGTTTGATTCTTTTAAAAGTTGTGCAATTTTATCATCACTATGCGGCTTGCTTGCATCCTCGTTTAAAATAATCTGTCTAATTTTTTCCTGGACGCTGGCGGAAGCTATTGAATCGCCATTGATGCGATTAATAGAACTATTAAAAAAATATTTCAATTCAAAAAGACCCTGCGGGGTATAGGCATACTTATTTGTTGTAACTCTGCTGACTGTCGATTCATGCATATCTATGTCCTCTGCAACATCTCTTAACACCATAGGCTTTAAGTACGCTATCCCTTTTTCAAAAAATTCCCGCTGAAACTTCAATATGCTTTCCATTACTCTATAGATGGTCTTCTGGCGTTGATAAATACTCTTTATCAACCAGGATGCCGAACGTATCTTCTCTCGAAGGTATACTTTTGCTTTATCGGGAAGCTTTCCGCCACGACCTGCGAACTGTTTATAAAATGAATTTACATGAAGTCTTGGGACGCCATCGTCGTTCAGTAATATCAAAAAACCATCTTCAAATTTATAAACAAAAATATCGGGGTTAATATATTGAGGTTCTTCAACGCTGAAAGTCCGTCCCGGCTTCGGCTCAAGTTCTTTTATAATATTTACGGCCAAAATAACTTCCTGAATATTAATTTTTAAGGCACTGGCAATGGCTTTGTAATTCTTGTTTTCAAGATGATTGATATGGTTCTTTATAATATCCGCAACTATGGTATTATTCAGTTTAAAATGCTTTGCCTGCATCAGCAGACATTCTTTCAGATCACTTGAGCCGACACCTGTTGGATCAAATGTCTTTATTAGCGATAAAATCTGATTAACTTTATCAGATGAAGAACCGCTCGTGTTGATAAGCTCTTCAACAGGAATGTCAAGATAACCATCATTGTTAAGGTTTCCTATTATCAGGCTTCCAATCTTTTCTTCCTCCTCCGTTGGAAAGGTCATAAGCAGTTGCCAGAGAAGATGGTCATTCAAAGATTCTTTACGGGCTACAAATGACTCGAAATTTAGTGCATTTTTTTTCTCGGTCTCAAAAACTTTTCCGGTCGAATTGTATTCATCAATATAATTGTCCCAGTCAATAGCTTCGTTAATTTTTTCTTCTATTTTGACTTCTTTTATTGCAGGCGTATCATCAGGTGCAGCCTCGGATTGTTCTGCCGGCGATTCCTCAACGGCAAAATCCTGCACCTCCTCCAGTGCGGGATTTTCCTCGAGTTCCTGACGAATTGCTTCCACAAGCTCCAGCCTGGAAAGCTGCAAAAGCTTAATTGACAACTGGAGCTGCGGAGTCATTATCAGTTGCTGTGTTAATTTTAGCTGTTGTCGTAATTCAAGTGCCATTTTATAACCTAAATTCGTCTCCAAGATATATGCGGCGGGCAGTTTCGCTTGTCGCTATTTTTTCCGGTGATCCGGCCTCAACTACCTTTCCATCGCTTAATATATACGCTTTGTTACATACTTCAAGCGTTTCCCTTACATTATGATCTGAAATAAGTATTCCAATACCACGATTTTTAAGGTGTTTTATAATATTTTTAATATCAATTACCGCCAAAGGATCAATACCCGCAAAAGGTTCATCAAGAAGCATAAATGAAGGATTCGTTGCGAGTGCCCGCGAAATTTCCAATCGCCGCCTCTCCCCTCCTGAAAGGACACCGGCCTTTTGGTCTGCAAGATTTTTTATGCCCAACTCCTTCAGAAGCATGTTTGCACGTTCCTCCCGCTCCGATTTTGAGATAGGAAGAATTTCAAGAATAGCCATGATATTCTGTTTTGTTGTAAGCTTTCTGAATATCGAAGCTTCCTGAGGTAAATAACCCACGCCTTTACGCGCCCTCAAATACATTGGACAATCTGTAATATCCTCATCGTCAAGAAAAACCTGGCCTTTGTCAGACTTTATCATACCGATAGTCATATAGAAAGTGGTTGTTTTCCCCGCACCATTTGGACCGAGAAGACCGACAACTCCACCGCTTTCTACGCCGAGGCTGACTGAATTTACAACTCTTTTTCCATTATATGTTTTGACCAGATTTTTTAAAGACAAAACTGACATATTAATAGCCGTTTACAGTTGACGGTTTACGGTTCATAGTTTTTTCAATGTACTATGCAACAACTAAAGCATTTTAGATATTGATTTTAATTCTCTTCTACTTTTTGTCTTTGTCAACCGTGAACTGTAAACCGTGAACCGTCAACCGTTACTTATTTCATTCCCTTTTCTTTGGAATAAAAAACAGCCTCAACACGCTTTTCAATACCGCTTTCAACAGTCATACGGTCTTCAGTTCTGTAAAAAGTTATTTTCTCACCGGAAACAAAATTAGTTCCGCTTGTGACCTTTGAATTCGGACCGGTTAAGACGAGAACACATGTTTCACTTGTATATACTGCATGTTCTGCAACGGCAACTTTGTCATCAAAATTTATTATTACATTGCCGCTGGAAACAATTTTTTCTATTGACCCTTCATCCGAAGTCAAGTTTTTATTGTTATCTTCAACTTTTTTATAAAAAATCTTAAGACTGTCCGCGGTAATAACCGTATCCTCCTGAACAGCTCTGACGTTGCCAATAAATTCAGCGTATTTTGCATCGCTCTCTGCTATCAGCTTGTCTGCTGTAATATAAACCTTTTTATTTTTTTTTAAATCTTCTCCTTCAGCAAAAATGAAGCTTACCATAAAACCAGCTATAATTACAAGTGTCGCAGTCAGAACAAACAAACTTCGGACAGCAAAGCTGTTATAAGTTAATGTTTTCACTGAAAATCCCCTTTACATTTCCCTCAAGCATGGTTTTTTTTGTATTTAAATCAAAAAAAATCGTATCTGCCGTTAATTTTTCCGAATCACTGCTTATTTCCACAAAAACATGTGAAAAAAGTATACGACTGGTATGCTCGTAATTTAATTTTTCGGTCTTAAGCACATAATTATCATTTTTTACCACAACATTGCCGAAAACTTCAATGTCATTTGAATCTGTATGTAAAAACCCCTTTTCCGCTGTAAGGTAAGCTTCTTTCCCGTCTTTCATATAAAAAACTACAGAAAGATCATCTAGTATCAACTGCTTTTTTTCATCAAGTAACCTAACTGAGCTTGCATCCAGACTCCATTCAATTACTCCATCACGCGTTGCAGTTTGATGAACCTTGCCTAATGACATCTTTGCCGCGCTCTGTATTGCGGATTTAAGCCCGGCAGTTTCATCTAACATGCTGCGATACACTAAAAAAACCGCAATTATAATACCTAATGAAATAATAATAATTGAAATTAAAAAGAACTTCAATTTTCTGGGATTCTGGTTTTTCACATCAGCCATTCAGCTACTAATGGAATTTTATCCCAAAGTCCTTGAGTTTTAAGAATTGCTTCGCAGACTTCTCTGACAGCTCCAGCTCCGCCATTTGCAGAAGTTACCATGCATGCTTTTTCCAAAACCGCCTCGTGAGAATCAGCTACCGCTATAGAAAGTTCAACAATTCTCATAAGCGGCAGATCGGGCAAATCATCACCGATAAATGCTATTTGTTCAGGAGAAACACCTGTTTGTCCGGAAATAACATCCAGCACAGAAGCCTTATCTCTGACCCCATCAAACAACATTGTAATACCAAGGTTTTTACAACGGTGATAAAGAGCTTTTGAACTCCTGCCGGTTACTATGCCGACATTAATACCCGCTTCCATTAAAAGCCTTATACCAAGACCATCCTTGACATTAAAGACTTTTGTTTCTTCAGAGTTGTTATTGTAAATTATACTTCCATCAGTGAGCACACCGTCAACATCAAGCAACAGAAGTTTGATCTTTTTCAGTTTATTTTCTATCTCCGAATCCGTACAGCTCATAGATAATCTTTCCTAATCCCATGCTTAGCGTAAGCTAAAAGGCTATGAACATCCAACATCGAACATCCAACGTCGAATTTTGAATAAGGTATTCTGCGAATTCATAAACCGGCAGAGCGAAGCGATTTCATCATTCGATGTTCAACGTTCGATGTTCGATGTTGGACGTTCAAAAAACGCTTAGGAACGTGGACGAAATAACTTCCTCAAGTAGGCGCACAGATTTGGGTCGAATTTGTTCGATCTCAGATCACAAAAGTTGAAGGAATAGCGAGCCATTTCAATATTTTTGTGCTTTGAGACCGGACAAAGGCGGCCTGAAGCTGTGATGCATAGTTGGGGAAGTTATTTCGTCCACGTTCCTTAACTCTGCCGTTCAATTATAATACCTCTCGTATAGCTTTAAGCTGGAGAAGCAATCCCTTAAGTGAATCTATTTTTAATGAATTAGGTCCGTCGCAAAGCGCCCTGTCAGGGTCTGTGTGTACTTCCAAAAAAATCCCGTCTGCTCCCGCGGCAACCGCAGCTCTGGCAAGAACTGGTGCAAATTCACGCTGTCCACCGGAACTTGATCCTGCGCCTCCCGGCAGTTGAACGCTGTGTGTTGCATCAAATATCACCGGCCATCCTGTATCCTGCATTATCTTTAAGCCACGGAAATCGACGACAAGATTGTTGTAACCAAACATCGTCCCTCTTTCCGTAATCATAATCTGTCTGTTCCCGGTTGAAACAACCTTTTCCACAACATTCGCAATATCCCATGGTGCAAGGAACTGACCCTTTTTGATATTGATTGGTTTTCCTGTTCTCGAAACCTCCAAGATAAAATCAGTCTGTCTGCACAATAAGGCAGGTATCTGTATAATATCCAGAATGTCGGCAGCCCTTGACACCTCATTTATGCTGTGAACATCCGAAAGTATCTTTAGGCCAAGCTCCTTCTTAATATTTTCAAGAATCTTAAGGCCGTCTATAAGCCCAGGCCCCCTGTATGAATTAATAGATGTTCGGTTGGCTTTGTCATATGAGGCCTTGAATATCAAGGGGATATCCAATTCCCGAGTAAGTTCTTTAAGATATGACGCTATCTCAAAAGTAGTATCATAATCTTCTATCACACACGGGCCTGAAATCAAAACAAGGGGTGAGGCCTGGCCAATCAATATATCATTAACTTTTACAATATTTCCCATAAGTTAATACCTATGATGAGCGATTAGCTCTTAGCAATTAGCGGTTAGCTCATATTATTTCGGTGGTTACCAGCCGATTCGATTTTCACCCATCGGGTGAAATATTATTGTTTAATAACATCCTGATATAGTTTGACTGATAGCTAAAAGCTGGAAGCTAATCGCTCATTTTAGTTGATAGTTATCAGGAACCAAGTATTAATTAACCAAATTATCGCGCACATACTTAAAAGTCAAGGAACGAAAAACTTTGCCTTGATTACAACTTTTTAAACTGTTATTGTTTTTTTTCTAAATCAAGAAGGAAGAGTCATACCAGTTAAGAAAGGTCATTATAATATATTGAGAACTAAAGAAAAAAAAACAAAACAGAGGTTTATTATACTATTATGCATTATTCTTGCCATCCCGGTTGCGTGGATCTTGATTACCAGACTTGAAGGCGGCAAGCCATCCATCGAGATAGATCTTTTATCTCAAACAACAGGAACCTCTCAAGAGCTCTCAATTTCAGTTGCGGATATGAAAAGCGGCCTGAGAAGGGTATGGATAGGCCTTTTACAAAACGGCATGGAAACTGTTTTACTTGAAAAGGATTTTCCGGATAAAGGTCTTGTTGTCGGGGGCAACAAATATGAAGAGACCTTCAATGTTAAGATAGATCCTGATAAAAGGGGAATAAAAGACGGTAAAGCTATTCTGCGTATTGTTGTGTGTGATTTTTCCTGGCGGCATTGGTTTAAAGGAAACCGAACATATCTTGAAAAAAACATAATTATCGACACAAAATCGCCTGAAATAGATATTATAAGCAGATTTCACAATATTAACCAGGGCGGGGCTTGTCTCGTAATATATAAATTATCAGAACAATGCAGTAAAAGTGGAGTTTATGTTGAAGAAAGTTTTTTCCCCGGTCATTCAGGGCAGTTTAAGAATAAAAACATTTTAATGGCCTTTTTTGCTCTAAATTATAAGCAAGGGCCTGGAACAAAGATCTTTGTTAAAGCAATTGATCATGCAGGCAACACTTCAAAAGCAGGTTTCAATTACAATCTAAAAAGAAAAATCTTTAAAAAAGATGTGATCAATATTTCCGACAAATTTCTAAACTGGAAAATACCTGAATTTGATATTTATACCCAGCAAGATTCCGAATTAACAACAAAAGACAAATTCCTTAAGGTCAACCAGGATATACGAAAGCAAAGCTACAATAAAGTAATTAAATTAGTTGAAAAGACCGACGAGGTTTTATACTGGGACGGAGTATTCTTAAGGCTTCCAAAATCGGCAAACAAAGCGGGTTTTGCTGATAATCGCGTTTATAAATATAAAAATAAAATAATTGACCGTCAAATTCATCTTGGTATAGATCTCGCTTCAATTGCACAATCACCAATTCCGGCAGCCAACAGTGGAAAGGTTGTATTTGCCGGACCAATAGGTATCTACGGAAAAACTCTAATTATTGATCATGGTTTTGGGTTGCAGAGCATGTATGCTCATTTAAGTAGTTATAATGTAAAAGAAAACCAGATGGTATCTAAAGGTGAAATCATAGGCTGTACCGGCATCACAGGGCTGGCCGGCGGTGACCATCTCCATTACAGTATTCTTATTCATAATACTTTTGTAAATCCTATTGAATGGTGGGATAAGGCATGGATAGAAAATAATATTTCAAGCAAAATAAATAATGCTGAGGCCAGATAACTACTTGAGTTTTCGTAATACTTTAGCTTTTTTGAAAATATATCCGCTTCAGGTGTAATCAAATTCAAACCATGAAAAACTCACGCATAAGATATCGTAAAGAAAGAATCGGCCATAACTATATAGAAAATGTGGTAATTGAGCAAACATCCGGACAAAAAACGGCATTTTATACTTGATTCTTTCTTAACGATATCTAATGCGCTCAAACAGTTTCCTGTTTTGAATTCGATCACACCCGAAGCTCATGCATAGAGTGTTCTGCCGGGAGAATAAACATAAATGAAAAAATATAAAATAAATAAGACTTATCAGGAAATCAACGAAAAGATCAAATCAGGTAAGGTTGTTGTAGTTACAGCGGAAGAAGTAATTGATATTGTTAGGCAGGAAGGGGCTGTTGAAGCCGCAAGGCATGTTGACGTTGTGACAACAGGGACTTTCTCTCCCATGTGCTCTTCAGGAGCTTTTATTAATTTTGGACAATCTGTTCCAGGTATAAGAGCCTCAAAGGTATGGCTTAACAGGGTTCCTGCGTATGCCGGACTGGCTGCAGTTGATTGCTTTATAGGTGCTACGGAATTGTGCGAAGATGATCCTTTAAACAAGGTTTATCCTGGTGAATTTAAATATGGCGGTGGGCATGTTATACAGGAGCTGGCAGCAAAAAAAAAGGTGCATTTAAAGGCGACATCATATGGAACATCGTGCTATCCTAACCAGATGATCGAAAAAGATATAACTCTGCGCACAATCCTCAATGCCGTTCTTTGCAATCCTAGGAATGGGTATCAAAATTATAACTGCGCAGTAAATCTGACGAAAAAAACTGTTTATACATACATGGGAACTCTCAAGCCCAAAGCCGGCAACGCAAACTATTGCTCTGCAGGACAATTGAGCCCGCTTTTAAATGACCCTTATTATGAAACAATTGGTCTTGGAACCAGGATTTTTCTGGGTGGCGCAACAGGCTATGTAACCTGGCACGGCACTCAGCACAAGCCTTCTGTAAAGAGGACAAAAACAGGTGTTCCTGTTTCGCCCGCCGGAACTCTTTGCGTAATGGGAGATTTGAAAAAAATGAGCCCAAAATGGCTCGTCGGAGTAAGCTTACAGGGCTATGGCTGTTCTCTCTCAGTGGGTTTAGGCATACCAATCCCCATATTAAATGAAGAAATCGTTAAGCACACTGCTGTTTCTGATGAAGAGATATTTACTCAGATTGTAGATTATGGATACGATTATCCTAACGGAATTTCAAAAAGTTACGGCCAGGTCAGTTATGCGGAACTCAAAAGCGGTTCAATAAAGTTTAAAGGTGAGATAGTGCAGGCTGTACCTCTTTCCAGTCTGGTTAAGGCTCGTGAGATCGCTGAAACGTTGAAAAACTGGATTTCCAAAGAAAATTTCACTCTTTGTGAACCACAATTTACGCTGCCTAAGGGCTCACACAAAAATGACTTCACATTTTAAGCGCCGATGCATCCCGCCTGTCTGCGTTGCGAAAGCGCAGGAATATCTTGATATTTCTGCGCTTTCGCGCCTTGTCAGACGGGCGCCTCAACACTTAAAATTGCAAACTTATTTTTGTGAGAACCCTAATGCCTGATACCATACGAACTTTCATAGCTTTCAAGCTCCCGAAAAACATAATATCTTCTATCAGTGAGATTCAGAACAGATTTAAATCTTATGCTTTTAAGGCAAGATGGGTTAATCCGGAAAATATCCACCTTACACTTAAATTCTTAGGGGATATTAATTATACTGACATTGAAAAGGTTAGTGAAGCAATAATAGATGCCGTTAACAGCCATACTCCTGTATCACTTGCAGTAAAAGGCGCAGGTGTATTCCCCGGCATTAAACGTCCACGTGTTATATGGGTGGGGCTTACAGGGCAGATTGAAAAACTTGTCGGTATACAAAATGACATTGAAGAAAATTTAGAAGAACTCGGATTCCCCAAGGAAAAAAGACCATTTAGAGGGCATCTGACACTTGGCAGAATAAAGGGAAAAATTGATCCCAAAAAACTCCTGGATGTAATGAAAAAATTTGAAAAATTTGAATCAAAATTATTTATTGCTGATAAGATTTTTTTATTTAAAAGCGAACTTAAATCAACCGGCTCTGTTTATACAGAGCTTATGGGAAAACGGTTGAGTGGGAAATTGGTCGTGCAGGGAAACATGTAACCATTCACGGCTTGAAATTGGAAATTGGGAAGAACAGTACAAAAGCATGAAGGCCAAATTTCTAATTTCTAATTTCTAATTTCAATGTTCCGTGAACGGCTACGGAAATAGTTAATTAGTTGGGCAAAAAAATGGTTGTTGATAATTAACAAGGTCTGAAACAGGAGAATATCATGGATACTTCACCGGACAAGCAAAAAGCAGCCGAAACCGCCATGCTTCAGATAGAACGTCAGTTTGGCAAAGGCGCTATTATGAAGCTGGGCAGCAAGGCAATAATTGATGTCCCTGTAATACCTTCGGGTTCAATCGCACTAGACAAAGCACTGGGTGTAGGCGGACTTCCAAGGGGTAGAGTTATTGAAATTTATGGCCCGGAATCATCCGGAAAAACAACACTCGCACTTCATGCCGTTGCATCTGCTCAAAAACAGGGCGGCATTGCAGCTTTTATAGATGCTGAGCATGCGCTTGATACCACTTATGCAAAAAAACTCGGTGTAAATTGCGATGAACTTTTAGTTGCCCAGCCTGATACCGGCGAGCAGGCTCTTGAAATCACAGACATGCTTGTAAGAAGCGGAGCAATAGATATACTGGTCATTGATTCAGTAGCTGCACTCGTTCCCAGAGCGGAAATAGAAGGCGAAATGGGCGACTCGCACATGGGGCTTCAGGCAAGACTGATGTCACAGGCATTAAGAAAGCTTGCCGGCTCAATAAGCAAAACCATGACCGCATTAATTTTCATTAATCAGATACGAATGAAAATAGGAGTTGTATTCGGAAATCCGGAAACAACTACCGGAGGCAATGCTCTCAAATTTTACGCGTCTGTAAGGATTGATATCCGGCGGACAGGCGCCATTAAAGACGGGCAGGAAGTTGTAGGAAACCGGACTAGAGCACGTGTCGTCAAAAACAAGATGGCGCCCCCTTTTAAGGAGGCTGAATTCGATATAATGTATGGTGAAGGCATATCTCAAGCAGGGGACCTCCTTGACATGGGAGTTGAGACAGAAGTAGTTGATAAAAGCGGTTCCTGGTATTCATATGATGGAGAAAGAATAGGACAGGGCCGTGAAAACGTAAAGAAATTCCTGAAGGAAAATCCGGACATTTATAATGCAGCTTTGAAAAAAGTTAGAGAAAAACTGGGTCTCACGCAAAAGGAAGAAGTGAAAAGTGAAAACCAAAACGATTGAAGACAAAAGAAATTGAAGATTGTATATTGAATATTGAAAATTGAAGGAATTCTGTTAATTTTACCCGCCCGCCTCGCCTGAGCGAGCTAACAAAAGGGCGAAGAGCATCGAGTACGGCTCGCGATGGCGGGCAGGTATGAATTAGTGGAGCGCAGCGATTTCCACAAATATGCAATTTTCACTATTCAGTTTTCACTTTATATGGCGATTCCACAAATATTCACTATTCAATTGACCAATGACTAATAACCCGTAACTCGCAACCCGTAACTCGTAACTTATGAAAATGACAGGCAATGAAATTCGCAGACAATTCCTTGAATATTTTGAAAAGCATAACCACAAGATAGTGAGAAGCTCATCCCTTGTGCCTCAAGACGATCCGACTCTGTTATTCACCAATGCAGGAATGGTGCAATTTAAACGCACATTTCTCGGTGAAGAAAAGAGAACCTATGTCAGAGCGACTTCATCTCAAAAATGCGTAAGGGCCGGGGGCAAACATAATGATCTGGAAAACGTAGGCTATACTGCGAGACATCATACTTTTTTTGAAATGCTGGGCAATTTTTCTTTTGGTGATTATTTCAAAGAAAAAGCTATTGAGTTTGCCTGGGATTTACTTATCAATGGATATGGGCTGCCGGAAGAAAAATTAATAGTTTCCGTATTTCTGGATGATGATGAAGCTTATGAAATATGGAACAAAAATATTGGTGTGCCAGAAGACAGGATTGTCAGGTTCGGAGAAAAAGACAACTTCTGGTCTATGGGCGACACAGGCCCATGCGGACCCTGTTCTGAAATACTCATGGACAGGGGAGAAGAGTTTGCATGCGACAGGCCGGATTGCAGTGCAGGATGTGAATGTGACAGATATCTTGAAATCTGGAATCTCGTATTTATGCAGTTTAACCGGGATGCTTCAGGCAAAATGACTCCTCTTCCAAAACCCAGCATTGATACCGGCATGGGGCTTGAAAGAATAGTTTCTATTATCCAGGATGTACCTACAAACTATGAAACCGATCTTATAATTCCTATAATAAATAAAACTGAAAGCCTTTCTGAAAAGCGGCTTGGAGATTCATCTGAAGATGATATAGCAATGAAAGTAATTGCTGATCACAGCAGGGCCGCTGCATTTCTCATAGGAGACGGGATACTGCCGTCCAATGACGGAAGGGGCTATGTACTGCGCCGCATAATACGCAGAGCTATCCGATATGGACGTCATATAGGTCTTGTAAAACCTTTTCTTCATAAAACTGCAAGCGTTGTATTTGACATAATGAAGCCTGTATATCCGGAACTTTCAAAAGCTGATGCTTTTATTACAAATGTAATAAAAAATGAGGAGGTCAGATTTTCAGATACTTTAGATAATGGCCTTAAACTTCTCAACGATACGCTTTCAGATATAAAAGCAAAAGGTCAAAAAGAAATTTCCGGACAATTAATATTCAAACTGTATGACACCTACGGGTTCCCCCTTGATATAGTCAGAGACGTGGTCAGAGACAAAAATATCAGCCTTGATATACAGGGATTTAATAACGCCATGGAAGGCCAACGCGCCAAATCCAGATCTATCGCAGCCTTTTCAGAAATCAGTGATGCCTATAAAAAACTATCGGCCAAAGGAATAAAACCCGAGTTTGTTGGTTATGACAAACTATCCTGTAATGCAAAGGTCCTTGTTATTGTGGAAGACGGCAATGAAGTTCAAAAAGCTTCAAGCGGAACAGAAATAGAAGTTGTAACCGATTTTACACCTTTCTATGCTGAATCAGGAGGCCAGGTAGGTGATAAAGGCAAAATAACAGGCCCGAATCATGAAATGGATGTTTCTTACACAATTAAAGACCCAACCGGTCTGATAATACACAAAGGAAAAATCATTTCAGGGAATATTAAAAAGGAAGATAATGTCATCTTAACTGTTGACAAAAATGAACGTGATGCAATTGCCTGCAACCATACTGCAACTCATATACTGCATTCTATTCTGCGGCGGATTCTTGGTGACCATGTAAAACAGGCGGGTTCGCTTGTGGCTCCTGACAGGCTCCGGTTTGACTTTACTCATTTTTCTCAGGTTGATACGGACACCCTTGATAAAATTGAAACACTCGTGAACAAAAGAATACGTCGGAATGTATCTGTACAGATAGAGGAAATGGATGCGGAAAATGCCTTAAAATCCGGCGCTATAGCACTTTTCGAGGAAAAATATGGCGAAAGAGTCAGGGTTGTTTCTCTTGCCGATTTCAGCAAAGAGCTTTGCGGTGGAATTCATACAAAAGATACTGGCCACATAGGACTCTTTAAGATAATCGGGGAATCCAGTGTGGCATCCGGAGTCAGAAGAATTGAGGCATTAACAGGCGATGCCGCGTTGACATATACACAGAAAGCCTCAAATATACTCCGCAATACAGCCCGTCTGATCAAAGAAAAGCCCGAGACTTTAACGCAAAGAGTTGAGAAAATCCTGGCTGACTATAAGTATCTTGAAAAAGAAGTTGAAAGATTAAAGACACAGATGGCTTCCAGATCGACAGACAGAATTGAAGATGATATTAAATCAATAAACAATATTAAAGTGATTGCAAAAAAGGTTTCAGTTGATAATCCTGCTGCATTGAGAGACTTGGCCGATAAGTTCAAGGAAAAAATAAAGTCAGGAATAGTTGTGCTTGGCTGCAATACAGGACCAAAAGTGCTGCTCATCACAGTAGTTACAAAAGATCTTGTTGATCGCTTCCACGCAGGAAATATTGTCAAACAGGTTGCGGAAATAGTAGGCGGCGGCGGCGGCGGAAGGCCGGATATGGCCCAGGCTGGTGGGACAAAGCCGGAACTGCTTGATAAGGCAATAGATAAAGTTTTTGAAATAGTAGAAAATACTTAAACCTAAAATGAGTTACCAATTTAACATAACCCCCCTCTTCACTCTTTATGTGAGTAAATAGTAAACAACAGCGAATATCAGCGAATATTATTGAGTTGTTTGCTATACATTTTGTTGTGTTGCATATTCTGTTTGACCTCTGAAAAAATGGCGCTTTACACAAAGGAGGTATATGTTAATGATTTCGACCCTTGAAAAAGTTAAACGCCTGGAACAATATCTTGCTGTTGATAGTTCGGCGATTGATTCTGTGCTGCAAATGGCTATTGATAAACTTCTTGCCCGTGAAACAGCGCGTATGAGCGAATTGAAAAAACGTCTGGCTGCTCAACTTAAGGAGTTTGAAGAACATTATGAGTTGAAGTCAGCAGATTTTTACACGCGTTATGAAAAAGGCGAAATGGGTGATTCAATGGATTTTATCGAGTGGTCGGCTACTGTAGAAATGCTGGCAAACGCTGAAAAACAGATGACATTGCTGGGAACCACATCTGACTGATGAATCCAATTATCAGAAAACATTTTGACGTTTTAGAGGCCGGGCTTATCGAAAGTCCGGTCATCGTTTCCTACCAAATGTTGAGGCGAGAAATAGCTGCTGCTGAAGGCAAATTACGGGTCAAAGCGATATTAAGCGATGGTGGCAGCATCGAATAGTTTGAGTATGTAGCCGAGTCGGGCGGGCATATCCGTTTGTTGAAATACAGCTTTCACTGGCAAGATGCACAGGGAAGATTGAGACAACGTTGGGATAATGCACCGCATTATCCTGACTTACCCAATGCTCCACATCATGTTCACGGCGAAAACGACTCAGTACAAGAAGTTATGCAAGTCCATGATGTGTTTTTTGTTATCAGAGAAATAGAGAAAGCATTGCAAAAAAGAACCAAAGGTGGCGAAAGAAACCGGGTGCAATAATCTCATGATCCTGACCTGGGATTTTGAAGGAAATGAAACGATCAAAGGGAAAGATATTGTTTTTTTACCAAGGGACGGGGACGGCTTTCGGGACGTACATTAGTTTATAAGTTACTGTTAAGCTTTTAACGAGTAATTGCAGTGTATAACCAATTGCTCTTAAGCGTTTAACCGATAAACTGACTGCGGGTTGGCTTTCGGGACGTACATTAGTTTATAAGTTACTGTTAAGCTTTTAACGAGTAATTGTGGCGTATAACCAATTGCTCTCCGCGTTTAACCGATAAACTGACCGCGGGTTGCGAAATCTTCAGCTTTTGCCCTAATTCGCTTTGACTTATTCCCAACTCACTTGTTGCCCAGAAACAGAGCAAACTGCGAGCCGCAACCGTCTTTTTATATTTCCCGACGGCCAATACCTGCTCAGGTTTTAAGTCCAACAATTCTGCAACTCGTCCAATTACTTTTTCAAAGTTAAACCCATTTGATTTAAGATGATATTTGCGCTCAAAGTTTTCCTTAACCTGGGCAAGTACTTTTTTAACAAAGTCACTGTCTCCTAAAATGCGCTCATCACCCTTTTGGTATGCACCGATTCTTCTCAATGCTTTTATCGCCGACCATCCGCCTGCACTGCGTATGAGACCGCCTCCAACAAGATCGGACCGCTTTCCTTGTTCGATTCCCTTTTTAACAAATTCACGGTACCTGCGGATAGCTACAGCCTTATTGGAAGCAAATAATTTGAGTATATAATCCTTATCTTGCCATGTATTTGTCTTTTTTCCCAAAATGCAACTGTGGCCACAATAGGGATAACTGTTTAATCCCCTTAGATCTTTCACAATGCCGGCTCTTAAGGGATTTAAATGGATATATCGAACCAGTTCCAGGAGATAAGAATCTTCCTGACACAAAATGGATTTGTAACGGTTCTGAAAAAGATGTCCATGCCGGCGATGCCGAAAATTGTAGGACACTGCGTAACCGGTCAAAAGCCTGCGCATTACAGTGGAAATTGATGTGGTTCCCGTTCGCAGCAATAAATGAAAATGATTTGGAAGCAGCGCCCAGGAAAAACAGGCTGTTTGGGTTTCCGTAAGGATATTTCCAAGTCGATTTAAAAAATTATCCCTATCGACACTATCCTGAAATATCTTTTTACGTTCTATACCTCTGGCAATAATATGATGAAGCGCACCTGGCGCATCTATTCTTGATTGACGTGGCATACAAACCGGATATCATAGTTCCTTTACCCTGTCAACTTATAAACTAATGTGCGTCCCGCAACTCTACAACGATAATTAAATCCATCCGGTAAGATGTGAAGAGATACGGTTATATTGTGCTTTCCGTCTCCGATTTGCCCGCATAACTTTTCATGAACAAGTGCTAATAATGACTTATAGTCAGCAATCATATTTATCTCCTTTTCTCCTGTTTCGCCCTATTCTTCCCGTTTAAGAGAGCCGCTCCATGATTCGAAGACAGGCAAACCGTGCTGGTTTGGTTTTTCCTCCGGGGTATAGAACATCATATAGGTCATATCCTTCCAGCCGATGAAGCCACTCCCATCCCTGCATTCATGGTATCTTTTACGCCATGTCCCTGTATTAAGGTAAACGTGTTCGAAGATTCTCCCTCCTTCTCTATTCAGGGCAAGCGCTTTTTTTAGTGGGTCATGGGTGTGTCCCATCACTATGTACTGTATGCGGCTGTCAAGCTCAGAGAACAAGTTTGTCGCTCCTTTAAGCAATTCATCTTCACCAAACAGGGCCGCGATCTTATCTGCAATGTCCAACAACCTGCCCGTGGAAAAAATCTTGAATTTCTCAAGGAAGTAAAGGACACCCTGTATCTGGTCAGCAGTGTCGAAGGGGTTGTACCATCGATCATGACGATCGTACCATTTTCTTACAAATGTCAGCTCTTGAAATTCTTTCACCACTTCGTCAACCGTGTCCTCGATAATCTCCTTTAGATCCCGGTTGGCCTCCACCTGATAGAGGAGCCATTTCAAGGTTGCTGAAAATGGACGCACATTCTCAATCTCCTGAAAATTTCTTTTCAGATTCTCCCGCTCTATTGCGTTCAGATTACCGCCGGCTTCAACATTTTTCATGAGTTTATAAGGAAGTTTGGCGATGAGTTCCGTTGTTATGGGGTCGCCGATAGGCACAAGCTTGTAGTCTTTATCTGTGCGGCCCGGGCCTCCCTCATAGTTGAATTTATCAAAGTAATGACCGTGTATTGCATATACCCCATACTCGGTATTGGAAAAGTGGCGCTTGAAATTCTCCGGGTTGCTATCTTTCAAGCCGAGAAGTTCTATAACTTTTCTTTTCAGGTCATCTATCAACCAGCAGAGCCGGTCATGGTTTCCCGGTATATAAACAGTCTCCACTTCAATATTCCCAAAACGTTTTCCAATAGCAGGCGGATCGAAGAGTTTAAATGTACCCCTGTTTTTTTCCTCTATCTCGCTTAAGATTGCCCCGGCTTTTTCCCGCATTTTAGCTGTATTGTTTCCCCATGGCCGGTCAACTTCCTTTTCGTTAAACCATTCTTCGGTTCGAAGGATATCAAATATATCACCAAGAAAGACGATTTTTAACTCCTTAGCTTTAGCCTTATCTGCACGGACTTCAACATTGGCAAGAAAGTTTTCGAAAGCCGAAGCCGGAATATTATGTTTTCCTGCAGTTTCATCCACAAAATGCAAATCACTGATAAAAACTAGCATAATACCCTCCTTTCAAGTATCGTAAGTAACACCTGTCAATTTCCACGTTCCTTAGAGTATTTCTACTACTTCACCACCTTAATGCTGTATGCACCTGTTCCGCTCTGACTGTTGTAATGTTCAACTCTGACATAATACGTACCAGTTGAAAGGTCTGCGGTAATTTTTGCATTCCAGCCCGTACCGCTGTCGTCATCACGCGCAATCAGCTTTGTTTCACTGTCTGGGCCATAGAGAGCCATCACTAAATCCGTGCGCCCTTCCGTTTCAACAGTATATTTTCCTTCCTCGGCAACTATGAATTTATAGGAGTCTTTCCGGCCTGGATGAGTGATTTCTGCTTTATGCGGCGCAAAATCAATAACCGGCAACTCAACCGGTCCCTCGACTGGAGGAGCAAAAATCACAGCAAAGGCTTTCTGGGATCGAAAACCATCTGTTAGAGGCCCGTATTCATTGTACTGAGGCTTCTGGCTTGAGCTGATCAACTCGCATATTTTTTCAAGCAGGTCTTTGAAAGTTCCGGCAAAAGCGCCATCCTGCCAGGCTTCACACAAAGCAATAGTGAATGCTCCACCATGCTGGTATCCAGCAGACGTAAAGCCGTCCCGACATCCTCCCAGATGAATAAGTTGAGCCTTAATATCCACGTCCTCTCTCGGCATTCTTGCTACTGGTCTGAATATGGCCTGTTCATTTACCGACACCGTCATTCTTCCCCTGTAATTCGTACCGGAATTGCAACTGTCGCTGATCATTACTATACGTACACCGGCTTTGAATTTTGTCAGTGCATGGTGAATCTTGTCATCTATTACTTCTCTGTCATATGCGACAAGTGTTTCATCCTTGCCATCCACTTCGTCTCCGTTAAGATCCGGCTGTTGCCCCCCATGCCCCGAATAATAGAAAACAAAGATGTCATCAGCGACCAGGTTATCAGCCGCACGATAGAGTGAAGACAGAATTCCGTTCCGGGTGGCATCAGCGGTTTTAAGTATCTTAGTATCATAGTCGAGGGATTTTAGAATTCTCTCCACGTTGTCTGCATCGAGTTCGCATCCCCAACATCCGCCCGTTCCATCCCATCCATTATAAGAGGCGGGATCTACACTTTTCAGTCCAACCAGCAGAGCATGTCCTTTAGCCATTTTCTTCCTCCTTTCTGATCTTTTCCCTTGGTTTATTATTTTGACTGATTTATATGGCAATGCAACGACTTGCTTGTGATATGAAAAGAGTTTTTCAGAGTTTTTCAGTTCTCAGTTCTGGCACGCACCATGTTGAGATCAATATAAACAGACGAGGCACTGACGCAAATGCCGTCCGTTCTCAACGGCGGTCGCATGGTACTGATCCTCACGGAATGTAATGTCGATTCGCTCTTGCCATCAGCGCGCCTACGTACATTGTTCTCATTCTTGGACATCCTTATAGTCAATGAAATCAGGGTGATTCATCGGGGGATTGTTTGGGTCGAATCGGTCGTACCAATCAAAGTACTTCGCAACTCCCTTGACGCCCTCTTTCACGAGATCTTCTTTTTTCTCGTCTCCTATATCGAAGTCGGTAGTGTTGACACCGATCGTGTTGATATACACAGTCCGATGCCAATCATCGCTGTGTAGGTGCTGGTTGTTCTGAGCATTCAGAATCGATTTTACAAGTGCCCATGCGTAGTCGAAGAAATAGTGAATCTTTTGGTGTTGTGGTTCGGCTCCGTCACGGAACATGGAAATCTCGCGACCAGTGTCGAGTCGAAAGCCAAAGGTTTCTTTGTTGTAGATATATTTACTGCTGGTTTTTTTGAGCTTAGCATTCTCGGCTTCATAATACTTGGTCTTGCGCGCAAGTTTAGAAAGTTCGGACTTTTTGACGTACTTCTCCCGGTCAAACAGCTTGATCGGATAGTTGTCAAAAACACCGCCGTCAACATAGACATCCTCTCGCACGTTCCTAACGGCTGCGAAAAAAAGCGGAATAGACATCGAAATACGCACTGCATCCACCACGCGCATTCGGGGCGTGTGTTCGATGGAAAAGACTTCGGCGAATTGCGTTGAGAGATTAGTACCGACAAGAAACAGATCACGAAAGTTCCGGTTACTCAGATCGTTAAAAGTCGAATGCTCACTGCCGGTCTTTTCGCGAATGAGATTTCCCATCCACGACCTGAAGAAATCACCCTTGTACCACCCGTATTTTTCGATCAGGCGCTTGGTGTCTCGAACAACGCCCCACGAATCATCCATAAAGTTATTGAAGTCAAGTCCGGACAGTATTTCCTGCGTTTCTTCCAACGTGTAGTCAAGCGCAAGCAGCACGGCGTTAATCGCGCCGGCCGATGTCCCGCCGACACGCTTGATGTTTTTTAGAATCTTACGTTTCTTAAGCTCCTGAAGGGCTCCGACATAGGCAATGCCCTTCACACCTCCACCCTCAAAGACAAGATTCCTAAAGTGATAATCCATTTTTCTGTTCTCCTTTCTTGTAAGCGTTCACCGTTCAGACTTACCTTATATTCTGTTGGTTCAAGGCTATGCAAAGCTCACTCTATACTTCGGGGCAAGACCGTTTTGTATACTGATTCTCATGGCCATATGACGACTTGCTTGCGACATGAAAGAAACCTTTCTCTGCCGCCTTGACTCTTAAAGATATCTTTTCTTTCGTTTCCCCGGGATTTTTTGACTCTTCCTACGAATCAACTATTTGCCTCCCCCCATCAGACTTATTTAACATGGCCAATAATGTCTACAATATCCCCTGTAATCAATATATTAAAGCATTTACCTATGGTAGATCTCGTATTTCTAATTCAATCTTTATGGATTCTTCTTTCTCGACGAGTTCATAGCGTTCGCCGAAAGTCTTAAATCCAGAAGCCGTCACTTGGACCTTAATTTTTCCACGGGGAATAACCCGCAAAACAGCAACACCTTTGCTGTTTGTTTTAGCTGAAAATTCTTGACCGTCGCCTGATTTCACAAAAACATTGGCACCTTGTATTAGGATAAGCTCTTCATCGCCGCCTTGCGCCTTGACAACCACTTCGATGGTTGTATTCCGCGCAGTTTCAGGGGCCGCGGTATCCTGTGTAACCGTCTCATTTTTTTCTTCCGTCGAGCTATGTTGATCGGCTATTGTGTCATTGGCGCTATGCTGGGATTGTTGGACAGTATGTTCTGTCTCATTGTCAATATTCGCGCTTTCTGCGCTATCGTACCCCGCCAGCCCAATGGACATCAAAACCAAAATGATCATTAAAACCATATGAGTGAACATTTTCAGCATAAATAGTCCGGTTGTGACAAGATGGCCTTATATAAAAAGCACAGTAAACAGATTGAGTAGTTTTTCATTGTGGCTTGCTCAGCATTTTTCGTGTACGTACGAGTTCATGAACAACCTCGTCGTAATAGGGCTTTTCTTTAAGGCTGGCGCGCGAACCCGGAAAGTAAACCAGCGCTAATTCCGCACTTCCGGATTCCCAGCGTCTTAACACGATCGCGACGCGTTGTCCTTTTGAGAGGCGTGTGTTGTCTATTATAGGAAAATCGAAAAATCCGACACGAAAGGTAAAATCGGCTTCGACTTGGTCTTCCATCCAGATTTCTAATCTGACGCGTAGCTCTTTTTTGTTCTGGTCGTAGTCAAGCACCTCGACAATGAAAAGGCGGTTTGGTCCGCTTGAACCTATGTCCGCCGAAGGGAGCCGGAGTGTTTCCTCGAGTAGTTGGATACCTTCAGGTTTGTTTTCCAAGTCTTCAAAGAACACAGTCATAGGCCGAACAACACCAACATCTTCTAATGCGCCAATTTGTTTGTCCGCTACCTCACGGGCGACTTTTTCTAAACGTTTCTGTAAGATTTTACGCTCGTCTTCTGGATTGTTTTGGATATTTTCCTCCACATGTTTAAACAAAGGACCGAGATCGATCACATCGTGGAAGTTATAAGCGATTAACTCCAAAGCTAGGACTTCCTTCCTGTTTTCCGGCTTGTTTTCCGATGACTTGGATTCCAGAAAGGCTTTTATAATAGCATTAAACATCTCCTTTCGGAGGTCACTATCGGCTTTCTCCCGGTTGCTCATCAGTTCGGCATAAAGCCGAATGTTTGTTTCCGTTGCTTGTTGTCCCTCTAAGTATTGTGAGCCGAAGAACCCGACAAGGGCTATCGATACAGCCGCCAGCAATCCGCCTACAGGTCTGAGAACAACATCCCACTTGTCCCAGGCGTCCTTTTTCCTCTCCAGTTTCTTCCCATTGTTCTTTCCGTTCGCCATTGTTATCTCCTGCGCAGGACGTAATCGTCCCCCTGCCTGATCAACTCGAAGTCATAGCGGACTGGGTCCCGGTAGGAATTAATCGGATGCCTGGCTCCGGGAAAGCCAGGAAGCTCAAAAGAACAATTGCCTGTCTCGTTGACATAGATGCTGTAAGCGCCACGCTCGTTTGTTGTTCCAGGATAGGTTCTTTGAGCACAGGTAATCTGAATGGGTACCCCATGACCGATGGATCGGCCGTCTTGTCTCACAGTTCCATTTATTTTTCCTGCATAGGTTGCCGGCGGGAAAACCAAAATGGTTAACAGGACGAAAGTGCAGAGCTTCATCGCGTCCTCCTTGATGTTTATTAATTGGCTATAGGTTTCACACCCCCCCAGAGTAGCATGTCCACCGGACAAGCCCCATTTGAAATAAAAGATGCCACCGAGAAAACCAAAACCATGATTATGGTTAATTGCACCCACGATCAGACCTATAAGTCCGACCAGTAGACCGACTCCAGGAGTAATCAAGGTAAAGGGAGCCTTAAGTATCCAGATAAAAAATGAGAGGTAATCCATAACCAGCTCGCTCCAACTGAATGTCCATGATACCAGCATATTGAGTAATGCCGCTCCGATAATAACCGCCGGCCATATTAAGAAAGCAAGCAACCACACATTATCCCACATATTGCCCTCCTTTCTGAATGTTTACAGCAAAAGACTGTGCCTCGTACAAATTTATCCAAGAGCTTTAAAATTTATTTCATTGGTTTTATTTGACTTATTTGGAAAGTACGCCAGTTATGGAGCCAATGAGAATAAAGATGCTCCATATAATAACAACGATCGCAATAATAATACCAATGATAGCATCGGCAATACTGCAAAAGATTCCTGGCACAAATCCAAGACCAAACTCAATGATAAAAAAGGTCACAAATCCAGTGATCAGAAGAAGGGTTGCGCTCTTTATCCTGATCATCTGACTTCCGCCAATCCAAAGAAGAACAGCAGCGACTATTTTGCACAATAGCCCAAGACCGCCTAAGATTAATACGGGACCTTTTGGGAAAGCTCCATAGATAGCCATGTAAATCAAAGGACCAAAGGGCAATGCTAACAGAAGGCCGATCATGATGATTAGTTTGAGAATTGCCTGCACAATCAGGAAGATCGAGATAAATATGACGATAATAGAATTAATGAGACTGATAATCATTCCCACCCTGTGAACAGAGGCTTTAGTAATCAGCATGCCGATGAGGCTGATCAGGATGGAAAAAAAGACCACCCAAAGATAGAGCCCATCGGCTTCCAGACTGTAACCAGGTGGGGCAGGTTCTGATTCTGTAATTTTTTGCCTTGCCTCTTTTTTTGCGTCCAACCGATCAGGGTGATCTTTAGGTTTTCCTTCCTCATCCATTGTTTCATCAATACCATTATTGGCGTCTCTGATCATCTCCAGAGTGGTAGGAAGAAGCTTCTGAAAGAAGGGGAGATTGGGTCCTCCATACTCAATCCCAAATCCAATAAAGAGAAAGATAAGAGCTACGATAACAAAAGATTTCTTCAGGGGTTGTATAATAGGTATTGCTTGAGGATTCATTAGATTTAGTCTCCAATCAGTACAGTGGGTTCACCTTCAGCTACAGGGTCAGGACCACCAGTAGCTTCTTTCACAATATCACCAATCCTGGTTGCAGGAAATTCATTAATAAAAACAGCCTTGCTTCCACCATCGACTACACCACCTCCATGGGGATTAGGTGTAGCCAGTGGACAGATATGGAAATCCTTCTTAGCCCGCCAGGCCGGCTTTTCCCCGATAAAAACATCCGGGCTTCCTGGACCGGGCTGCAAAGGACCACCATGTGCTGTCATATCACCTAAGCGTGCTGCCGGTTTTCTCATCTCTTCCTTTGAAATTCCATCACTGCTTCTTCATCTATTTGCTTTTTAATTGCTTTAAGACGTAAAACCTCACGTAGAATCTCACGGTATCTTACGTGGAACCTCAAGTACCTTACGTTGTGGAACCTCAAGTTCAAGTGCCTTACGTGGAAACCCACCAGGTCGTATTCCAGGTGAAACCTTAACCGTAACGTTTCTTGTAACTTTTTTACCTTCTTTGTTCCTTGCCATTAATGTATAGGTAGTGGTTTTGTGAGGGCGAACTTCATTTCTACCGGACGGTCTGAACCTTTTTCCTAAAGGCTCAATTATAACTTCCACAGCATTTTTGGTTTTCCAGGTTAAATTTGATCGTTCGCCTTTTTTTATAGTGGAAGGGGCGGCTTTAAAAGAAACAATTTCAGGCGGCAGGATTTCAACCTTTTGCCCATTCCCAAAAAACTTTGGAATCACAAAGACTCCTACTAATACCAGGGCCAACACAACGACACCAATGCCGGCGCCAATGAGTATTTTGGGCATGATGGAAGATTTGGGTGTTGAGACAGTCTCTATGACATCTTCTTCCATAGCAATTTCTACGGGGATAATTTGTTCTTCAATCGTATGAGTGAGTGTTTTGGTCTTAAACCCCTCTTTTTCAGCAACACAGGTCAGGGTTTCTCCTATATAGTCGGTAGCCTCCTCATGTGCAAAATAACCCTTTCCATCCGAATACAGACTTGCCATTTCAGTGGTTCCTACACTTAAGGTAATCTTCGCTTCGCCTAAAAATTCTTTAGTTCTGGCGTTTATTACAGTTCCTGTTATCTTCATCTTTTCATTCCTCCTTAGAATTGATTTTCGTATTATTCCTCAAGAATATATACCTTATACGAAACCTTGGCAGCCACATTAGAAAAATTCTTAAAAAACAGTCGATATTTAACCTGATTGTCAGAAAAACTACTTTCTATTCTCCAACTTATTGCAGTATCCTGCGTGACTGGATAGGCGCTCACCAAATAATATCTATGAGCATTCTCTATGGGCAAACTCTCTAAAAAGACAGAGGTATCTTCACTGTCCGGTGTCTTCTTCTTGCTCTTAGCTACCCTTATTTCACCTTCGCGCTTAACTTTTCCCAAGTCTCTCAATCTTGTTGGTCCTTTAACTACTCCGGCCTTTCTTACATTTCTTAAGTCTATCTCGTTTCTCTTTGGATTGAGTGGATCTTCAGCATCCTTGATCTCTTTAACTCCTTTGGCCAATTCGATACGAGCTAATTCCAGAATGAGGAAGTTGTCTGGCTCCCGAGTACTCACTTCTACCTTAGGTTCCTCTTCGATAAAGGCATATCCGCTAAGAGTTGGATTGGCTACATTTTCTCTTTTATCTATTTTTTGTTCATCGTAGCTAACGGTAATATACACAGTCTGCGGAAGGGTGTAGTCACTAATTCTTATATTTAATTGCTTGGGTTCAGCCAGGAAAAGATCATGTCCTTCTCCGTCAATGGCATACCCGGGGGCTATATAAAGAGAGAATCTGCCTGCCGAGGTAACCTTCAATTCGCCGGAGTAACTGGGCGCTACTCCAGGTATATGCAGTGACTTATTGTGGAGTCTCCGTTTCTCTATATGATATTTCTGACCTGCATTCCAGTCATCTGCTTTAGTGAAGAATCCTTCAAAAAAACTGATCCTTTTAAATATTTCCATCATTATTATCTCCTTTCTGTTCAACCTATAAACTTTCAGATAATTAATTTCACAAGGCCAGAAGGAGGAAGGCGTATTAGTTATACGTCGACGACTGATAACGCAGTGAAATTATTTATCTGAAAGTTTATAGGTAACAATCCCATCCTATGGTTGAGTAAAATTCAATTTGCATAGGAAAGAGCTTAGGCCTTTCCTCATCAGGTGTATTAATCTTAAAGTAACAACTTGTGTGGGCCGGCTTCTGGGCATCTATTAATGAGCGAATTTTTTTAATGAGATTATTTCTTCGTTCTTTTTCTATCTTTCTCTTTTTAATTGAAGTGTATTCAAAAACAGGGTCCCATTCAGGGTCCCACTCTACTATAAAAGAATGAGCGGTATCTATCTGCTCCATAATATTGGTATCGATCCCTACGCTTGAGTGTATACCAATTATGAAGCCGGCCGGCCAATTCCATTCCTTGATCTTTACCTCTACCTCGCCGAACCAGTCCAAAAAGTACTTCAAGCCTTTAGCAGTACCTCGCCATTTATAAAGCTCTGTTGCAATTTTGATAAGGTTCCTCTTCTTCTCTTCGCTCCAACTCTCATCCAGAACTAAATCCACCCAGGAGGCTAACCAGGGCAAAAAATCTAAAGGCGCCCGATCAAGATCAAAATAAGTATAGATTTGATCTATTTTGACCTCAAGACCTGAGAATATATGCTGAAAAATTTGCAAGAAGTCTTTTAATAAGTTTCCACCACTTATATCTTCCTGGTGATAGATAGCAGGCAGGTACTGTAAATAACTCCTGCGTGCTACAGTCAGGTCCACTGCCTGTCCCTGATTGAGTAGAAAGCCCGGTTTCGGCTTTTGAGTTAGGACCACCCCTTCCTCTTTCTCATTGTCCTCATGATATGTAACCTGTCCAAGCGTCAGCCCTGATTGAAAAAGTCTTTCTCCGGCTTCTGAGAGTAATAAATCTATAAGTCCGGGCGCCCCAATCTGTAACAAAGTTGTTGACATAAAATTTTCCTAACCCGAGATGATATTTATAATGATCTCACCAGGATAGACTAAGGAATTATCCGGTACAGCCACTTTCTGGAGTCGTGGATTGTCATTTAAGACCAGGTTGGCAACATAGTTTATTCCTTCGATACCCTCAAGAGTTTGGTATATCTCAGAGATATATACATCTCTGCCAAATTCCCAACCTTCTTGTCTCGGGCCTCCTCTAAGAGGATGAAGAAAACCTCTTAACTCTTCCTCCATCTTCTTTTTCAGTTTGGATGAATGTTCCGGTATCCCGATGGCTACATCAATTTTTATTGAAATCTTAGTATAACTCGGTTTAACTATCTTAAGTTTAGTGGTGATCAGGCGCCGCTGCTCCAGATAATCTCTTACCTTCCCCAATAATTCAGTACTTGGAGATGGTCTGTCTTCTTTACTTTCAGGAACTATAATAACTGTAACTTCTCCGGGTTTTTCCTCAGTTGGCAAACATCTTGCTCTAGCTACATTGTTGGAAGCCTCTTTAGTTAATGCCTCAAAGTCATCTTTTGTCACTGCCCGATACCGATGTTTAAGGGTGCTTGGACCCCGTAATCTTGCTTGTTTCACTGTTTCCTGACCAGCTCCACCACCAGCGGATTCTAAGTTGGTAATAGATTCAATATATGGAATAGAACCCCTGAGCACAGTAATTGTTCCTGCCCCCACATTACCTATTGCTCCACCACCAACCCTGTACCTACTACATTTTATGTTATTTCTATCTATTGGAGGAATCTTGCCATGTATGCTATCTCCAAAATACACCTTGCCAGCCTGGCAGTCTAAGATATAGTGCCGGCCATCTTCTTTTGATTCGAAGAAGTTAGCTACCTGGCGCCATCTTGTCCAAATAGCTTTTCCGGTTGGAGTCTCTTTCTCTTTGACTAAAATTTCTAAATTCGGAAGGATAGGAGCTTGCGAAAAACTAAATATCTGGTTTGGGTTGCCGTTACTTGAGCCTAAGATTTCATTTTTAAAAGATTTAGCCTGAATCACACTGACGGAGTTAAGATTAATTCCTCGCAACTTAGGTAAATATCCGTATTTGCAGATCTCCCATCTAGCTCTAATCCAATAAGCCTTAGTGTCAAAGACTTCAGTCCCACTAAAATCAGATGGACCTATAAATGCAATATCGCCGGCCCGGGTAAAATTTTTGGTGTTATCTTCAATCATCTTCAAGTTTACCCATTTTTTCTTTTCTTTAGACCAATATTCCCAGACTACTACCTGTTGTCCAGCCTCGGATTTTTTTTTTTGTCGATTTCCTTCATCTGGCGCTTCTTCAGCTACCCAAAAGTAAACTCGATGGAGTTTGTTGCTGAATCGTCGATCAAATCCCAAATAAAAGGCCGGCGATAACTCCGGATGAATCTTAAAAGGCTGAAAAGAAGTAATTTTTTTCTCGCGCATCTCCTTGTTAATATCCCTAAAGATAAAATCATTATAAGCTAAACAATGCTGAGGAGTCATTAACTCTTGACTAAACTTGAGAAAAACAGTCTTGATGGATGGTGGTCTAATGGTTGTAGTTTTCGTGCCATAATCACCGGCTATGATTCTGGCTCGAATCCAGTGGTTTTTTTCTTCCCCTATCTCTGCAAGGCTAATATCAGGAGGACAGTTAAAAGATATGGAACCTGTTTTGGTAAAAGCATCAGTTTCATCCATAAAAGCAAATTTACCCAACTCAACACCGACAGGTGTAGTTATACCCAAAATTTTCCACTCTCTATTTTGCGCCCAATATTCCCAGGCCAATTTTAATTCTTTCAGAGATTCAAAGGGTAAGGGGATATAAAAGTCCGACATTGTTACCTCTAAGGAGATACGAGCATTTTTTCTTGACAAAACCTCTTGGCTTGCAAGGTAGAAAGCAGTATTTAGCCTGGGCAATTTGTCCAAAGGATAAAAATTTCTATTAAAATCAATAGGTAAATACTGTGTCTCCTCAACATTTGTGTAGCCGCGCTCCGGCTTTAGTCCCCTGCTTTCTTTAAGTTCCGCAGTTCCTTTGATAGCAACCATATAGGGTAAGGCCCGCCCTCTTTCTACCTTGACCAACCGACAACGAAGCCAGAAACTTTCAATTTCATTGACCTTTGTTTTTTCTATTCCTAATATTTCATCAAAAGTCACATAACCACTGTTAGTCAAATTTTTTGTCTCATCAGATAAAGGAATCGTACTCTCCCATCCGGCACCATTCCAGAATTCCCAATCTAAATCTATTCTCTCGGCAGTATGTTCTGCTAAGAGTTGAAAATAAATTTTAAGCGCCATATCTCCACTCAAAGACAGGAGTTCATTATCGCCAAGATAGAGAATACGCTCTATTTCCGTATCACTATGAAAGATATAATATGGTTCCTTTGCTAAGGATTCACTTAAAACGCTTTCAGTATGATCCGAAAATCCATAAGGGTCTTTAGAGCAGCATTTTATTATCTTGATAGAAGTCAGATTGACTTCATGCTCGGTCTCAAATACAATTGCCTCAGCGGTTTTAGTCTGAGCAGTAGCCAACTCTATACCCTTATCTCCCGGAATTAAATCTTCTTCCCTTGCCCCTTCAACAATTTTAAAGGTAACAACTCCCCTGGCAGGTTGGGCAGGAAGTAGATTTATCCCTATAAGATTCAGGAATTCAATGTAATTTTTATCAGGAACACGATTGAGTCGGTAGATAATCAGTTCTGTCATCCAGGCAAAAAGTTCAATCAACGTAATGCCTGGATCACCGGGATTATAATTTGTCCATTTGGGACAATATCTAGGAATAAGTTTTATTGCCTCATTAACTATATCCTGAAAGGTGCGATCATCTAAATTTGGCGCTTGTAATTTCGACACTATAACTCTCCTTTTTCGTGTAAATAAAAGGGATAAACCAGGTTAAATATGTTATTGGTGCGAATGACTTTATAGTCTATGTTTATAAGTAACTTGCCAATATCAACCTCATCTTTGGATACATCTACTTTCAGTAGTTCCAGTCTTGGCTCAAACAATATCAAAGCCTCTCTAATATGATGTATGATCAACCCCTCAGTGGAAGTATTGACAGGCGCAAATACTAACTTATGGATTCCGCACCCAAAATCGGGACGCATCAACCTCTCGCCTTTTGAAGTCCCTAAGATGATTCGGATGGACTCTTTGATATCCTCCTCGTGGCAGGAGAGAGCAATTCCGCCACTAAGATTGGTTTGAAATGGAAATTTTATACCAACGCCCAAGAATTCCTTACTCATTAGTCTTCTCCGACAAAATATTGAGAAATATCAATTAATATGAACCGTATTACCTTTGATAACCATGGTGCCTTTGGCTTCCATGTTGATAGAAGCTTTAGAAATAGCCTGGATTTCTTTTGCCGAAAGGGTTATTTTACCCTTTGGCGCCTCTAATTTGATATTTCCGTTCACACTGGTTATTGTTATTTCATGTGCTCCATAAGCTATATCTATTGTATTTTCCAGGGCAAAATCCGTAATTATTATAGACTTTGACTCATCGTCCAAGACCATCATCTGCCCATCTGTAGTGCAGAATTGTATGCGATGGATCTCATCATTTAAAAATAGTTGATTACCTTTTTTGGTGTTTATTGATATTTCCTTCTTTGCATCGTCTAAGATCGCCCGGTGTCCGCCTCTTGTCGTTATAAGTATCTGACCGGCGCCATCATCCAGGGTTATCTCATAGCCTTTGTTCGTTTTTATAATTATTTTCTCTTTTTTCTCTTCGTTATTATCATCAAAGACGATAACATGACCGCTCCGGGATTTTATGGCGCGGATGTTATTCTTTCCGTCAGCGTTATTAAAAGGCGGTTTTTGCTTCAATGTCCAAAGCGCTCCGAGCACAAAAGGATAATTGATATCACCATGTTCAAAGGCCACCAAAACATGGTCGCCTACTTCGGGCAGAAAAAAAGTCCCTCTATCCGGACCGGCCATAAGGGTAGCTATGCGCGCCCAGTAACTTTCATCACTCTCTTGCAACCATGGGAATTTTACCTTAACTCTTCCCAGATTTTCAGGGTCTTTGTTATTAGTCACAACCCCGACTACAACACCATATAGCTTGGCAGCCTTGTCTTCATCCGCAACAGTATCTGAAAGAGCGTCTCGTAAACTCATGCGGCATTCCTTTTCACTTCAAATTTAGTCAAATAACCGGTATCATTTATTGTATGTTTCGAGGATGTAATATAATATAGTCCGCTGAACCGTTTTCCCATGCCTTTTAATTCTATTATTTTACCCGTTCTCACCTCTGGTGTGCCAATGCAAGTTCCACTACCGGTGATATAATCCATAGTTGTTTTATTATACTTTGCCTTAGCCATTTCTTCAGCCTCATGTTGTGAGCGCACAGGTCTATCTACTATGGCAAATTCGGCATCCGAGTCATAAGCGTCTTCCACAGCTTGAGCGCCTGTTCTTTTGCCTCCCATCTTAGTGATTTCATCACCATTTTTGGCTATACCAATGAGCTCCTTTTCTTGTAAATTATAGCCCTTAACTATAACCTTGCTCAGTTGATTGAAGGTATTAAGCCTTGGCGAAAAAGACCTCAAGGTTTTACCCCACTCTAAGACATATAGTTTTCTCTGGACACTTCCACTCTTCTTAAAATGAAGAGTCCTATCTGTTACCCATACTTCATAATTAATACTTGCAGCTCTATGTTTCAGGAAATGTATATTATTCTGATTGTTTTGATATACATATGAGTATCTTTCATCAGTATGATCTACATCAGGGGTTAAATTCATTTCTCTAGCTATCTGAGCGGCAATTTGACTATCACTCATGTCTAAAAAAGGTCGCCTCCTTCTCTCTCTCCTCAGACGATGATAACGGTTTTGTCCTCTTACAGTCAAAGTAGCGATTCCATCCTGAGAAAATACAGGTTCAAGAGCAGTTATCTCGCCAACTACCATGGTATGCAAGTCATTAGAATAACCTATTTTTATCTCGACTCCACCACCTTCATCAAAAAGTTCAGAATCAATCCTGGTCAATTTATTGCTATGAAAGTATTCAGGCTTTTCGTGCCTGACCCATAAGGTGAAGGAGAATATATCCGCAGCATTCAGTTTGTCTTCATAAGTCACATTGATAATATCCTTAGCTATATCATACTCTAATTTTTTACCGTCAATGCTTATATTGAACAGAGGAACATAATAATCTTTTCTGACTTCATCGAGCATAATTGATATGACCCCCTCCAAAGCATTCTGTTTGATTATGAAAGGCCTGGAATAGTCAGGACCTGACCTGATTTCAGTATTATGGGATTATCAATACCATTGAAATCCGCTATTAAACGCCACTTTCCCGGATCTTTATACTCTTCGCCGGCAATCCCACTTAACGTATCGCCCTCTTTCACGACCCGATAAGTCGTATAATCAGAGGCGTGCAAGGGGCTGCGCCGTGTTTCAATCTCCGGAGCATTATATTCTTTGAAAATAACGCTTAAAGTTGTACGGACCGGTATTCCACTCTCTAAAAACATGGTGAATCTCTGACTAACATTTTCAAGGACACAAGTGAATTGCACCTTGCTCCAGCTAAAAAGGCAGACAGGGGGAGCATGGGTAGAAGGTTCAATATCCAATAGACCTACTATCTTGTTAGTATACTCGCGAACATCGGTTCCTTTTTCATACGTATCAAAGAAAAGTTCCGTGGAAAGTCTTTTAATATCTCCTCTGACAAATTGCAAAAAAGGAGAGCCTGTTCCCGGAATTCCGACTTCAGCGAAGCGATTACTCTTTTCAAAAGTATATTCTGCAGGATTGAAGAGTACCTCTATCTTATCTCCCGTAACGGTATTGACAATAAATGCTTTTTCTAATCCCATTATACTCCTTATTCTCTTTCCTTTTCTATTCTGAGACGATTTTCTATTATATCATAGACCCTGTCGGCTATAAGCTCATAATCTACTAAATGTTGAGCCGGATCGGTTAAGCCGGAGGGCTCAAAACCGATTGGATAACTCTTGACATCCTTTCTTGAGTTTGTATTTTCTTTGACTCTCATAACTTTCAATGACCGACTTGAATTATGATGCCTATCAAGGAAAATAAGCTGCGAGGAAAAGGAAGCATGTTCATCACTCAAAGCATCTTTTTTCATCCTGGTATGTTGAGTATCAATCATAGGGATAAACTTATGCATCCGCAGGGAAGACCTTCCGAGGTGAAGGATTGGTTGCGCCTCTTTAGCGCCATTGATAACCGTATTGTCAGAGAAAAACATTGGTTTTCTACTTTGTGTTTTTAATAATGAGAAAAATATATCGGTTGCGACAGGAAAAGGTTGTGGAGTTACGGTATCGGCCACCTTGCTCTCCTGAAGTGCAGGAAAGGGCATATGATCAATAAGAGCAAGCCCTTTGGGTGCAGTAAAGATTTCAGATTTTGCTGCGCCTATCCATCCCGTATGACTGCGTTGCTCGTCGGTTAAATAGCTCGGCGTCTTGTCATACGAGCGTCTCGACACCTGAAAGTGTAAATTTATTTTTGAGCATACCCTAAGTCCTTTATAAAATAATGATTCCATAAATGCAGGAATATACTTGTGCTTGTATATGGGCAAGAAGCTTTTAATTAAGTTTTCTGATCCACCAGAGATTGCTTTTCTTTTTGTTTCAAGAAGTAATCCTTTCACTTGACCTTCAACAGATGGATATGCCGAGGGCTTTTCTTCACTATTTAGATCTTCCTCCATAGATAAGGTGTTCATCACAGGTTGAACAAGATAGATCATCTCAACTTCTGGCAGATTCAACATTTCGGCCCCGGGAGATCTGAACATCCTTGGGCCAAAACAGGACTCCAGGAAACCAAGGGAATTGGCTCCTAAAGGCCTAAGATAGTTTTTTAGAATATCTTTGTGAAAATTTATCAATCTCTCGTTCAGTCTCCCGATACAAGAGAGATATCCTTCATTAAGCATCTTAAACCCTTTCGATTCCTTCATGGGCGATCTCTAGAATTTCGATAGCTACCTCATTGCAATTGGCCTTAAAATTCGGCCCTTTCCATTTGCAAGGCCAACCATCTTTGAAATTCCATCGAGCATTTTCCTCTCCAGTCTCATTAAGGAGTATAATGGAGCCGGATCTGCGCTCAACCTTTCCTGCGACAGCCTTATTTTGCCACTGCCACAGTTCAACTGAATCAGTGACCCCTCGTTTGAGAATGATATTGGAGTATTTTGTTTGGGTTGGTAATTTATGGATATAGGCATTCACTCCTCCTTCCTTGTATTCAAAGACCTCTGTTTCTATGTCCAGACCACTTACTTCAGAAAATCCGGCTTCTATCATTCCATTGATCTCTACCAGGAAGTTAAAGTTTACATAAGGATCACGCCTTTTCCCAGGCACCATTTCCTTGCTCCTTAGCAATTTCAGTTTTTAATTGAGGCATTTATCTTCTTATTAATCTTAGATATCTCCTCTACCCACCTGCACCTTTCTTGATGAGGCAAGTCCATTATCTCCTCATTTCCCCAGTGAAAATGATAGGCAATAAAGGCTATCTCCTCGTAGAGCCGGTCGAGGGGATAGCCAACTATTCCCCCTGGCTCAAACTGACCTCCACTTGACCGTTACAATGGGGACACTTTGTTGTGAGTGTTAATGATCCCCCTCCGTTTATTCTCCGGTAGAACTCCTGAAGATATGTCAGATCTTCCACAAAGAGTCCCTCAATAATCCTTGGATTAATATCCTCTATGGTTCCAAGTTTGGTAATCACCCTTGAAAGGAGAATAATTGTCAAATAGGCCGGGTTGTTCTGAACACGAGGATCTTTCAGGGGCAAAATCTCATCAGCCGCATTAGCCAGACGCAGAATACCCTCTTTGTAAAGATTGCCTTCCTTATCAACATAACCTTTTGGCAGAACAAACTCATATTCTGTCTGGAAAACCATATTACCTCCGGTTAGGAACGGGGACGAATTAACTTCCCCAAGTAGGCGCACAGATTTGGGTCGAATTTGTTTGATCTCAAATCACAAAAGTTGATGGAATAGCGAGCTATTTCAATATTTTTGGGATTTGAGATCGAACAAAGGCGGCCTGAAGCTGTGATGCATAGTTGTGGAAGTTATTTCGTCTCCGTTTCTTATTTTACTGGGTTCTCTTCATCCCTTCGTGAGCAATCTCCAATGTTTCTATAGCAATCTCATTTCCGGTAGCATTAAGGTCCGGAGCATCGTATCTGGTTGGCCATGCTTGTGAAAATTCCCAGCGTGTAACCGAATTAGCTTCATCATTCAGAACTACAACAGCCATATTTTTTCTGGCATCTTTTATTTTTCCATCTTCTACATCCTTTCGCCAGTTATAAAGGTCTAGCGAATCAGTAATTCCCCATTTCAGAGTAACATTTCCATATTTTATAAGACCTGGGAGTTTTCTTACCGTAATCGCTTCGTTACCCTCCCTGTACTCAATGGGATCTTGCGCAGTATCAGGGATTGTCACCTCCCGAAATCCGGCCTGAGTAATCCCATCGATCTCAACCAGAAACCTGAAATTTTGATATGGATCTTTTCTTTTTCCAGCAGGCATAATCAACCTCCCTATTTAATAATTTAAACATTAATTTTATTCAGTTATTTCCGAGCCGCTGCGCCATTGCGCAATTCGGAAGATGACAAATTCCGCCGGTTTGACAGGAGCTATACCGATAAGAATAATCAGCCTTCCATTATCTATGTCATCCGGAGTCATAGTAGTTTCATCGCATTTTACAAAGAAAGCCTCATCAGGTGTAGTCCCCATTAAAGCGCCATCCTTCCATACTCTGGTGAGGAAATCGGTGATGGTTTGCTTTACTCTTGCCCAAAGCCTCTGATCATTAGGCTCAAAGACCACCCACAGGGTTCCTTCTTCAATAGATTCTTCAATATACAAAAACAGCCGCCTGACATTTACATATTTCCATATAGGATCGCTCGAAATTGTCCTCGCTCCCCAAACCCTTATGCCACGTCCACGGAAAGCCCTGATACAATTTACTCCTCTTGGGTTTAGAATATCCTGTTCTCCCTTGGTTAGAGAAAATTGCAACCCAACTGCTCCTCTTACTATTTCATTGGCCGGAGCTTTATACACGCCCCGCTCTGTGTCACTTCTGGCATAGACACCTGCAACATGTCCTCCTGGAGGTATAAGCTTTGGGCTGTTTGTAAGCGGATCCATTACCTTAATCCACGGATAATAAAAAGCGGCATATTTTGAATCCAAAGGCGGCATAAGTTTACTGACAAGACCAGCGTTTTGCCCGGCTTGAAGAACAGCAAAACAATCCTTCTTCAACTCACAATGTTTTACTATCTCATCGGTTAATCCCGTAAAACTATTCTCATTTGGAATACAAACCATAGAAATCTCATCGACCTCGGTAAATGCGCTAAGACCCGTGCGTTCTCCAGGATTAGCTCCGGCTTTCCCTTTATAAGCAGAAAAATCTGTTTTCGCGCCATCTGAACCGCCTTCAAGAAATTTTAATCCTTCTGTGGGGGGAGTAACCGCATCGCTTATTTTACTGACTTCTATAAGAGAAGAAATATTATTGATTCTTTTTTCATAATAGTCACTAGATGATATTTCAGGAGAAAGATTGTCGTAGACTTCGATAAGCGACGGTTCCCTGCGGTTTGAGTCTCGCTGTTTATTCGGATCAGTAGGATCGGCTACAGGCTCTGGAGGGGCGGCTTTCCAATAGATTACGATTAATTTGAAAAGTTTTGGATTAAGGGCGGAGAGACTGGCCTGTTCAATCTTTATTGCCACACGATTTCCCCAGGCTCCATGGCCTATAGTCTTTATACTAAATGCTTGACCGGAATTTCCTTGAGGAGATTCCTCGTCTGGTGCGGTTTCTTTGAGAGATTCACTCGCAGCAGCCTTCGATGATTTTTTGGGCTTTTCCGATTTATCACTATGTGTCGAAATCTCAAGAATTGCAGGGCTGCTGTTTTTTCCGACAATCCTGCAAATAAAACACCTTTTGCCTCCGTTGCTGAAAAATCCTTCCACAGCATACGGAAGATACGAATCAGGAAGAAATCCACCGTAAAGTCTTAGAAACTGTTCCAGGCCGGTAATCAGCCTTGGCATTGCCGGCCCACGATCTGTCTCTCCAATGAATCCTGCCGTGGTTGTGCTCACCCCCTCAATAGGCTTTCCACCTATTTCAATTTCTTCGATATAGACCCCTGGCGCTAAATACTCAGGCATGGCATACCTCCTTTTATGTCTTAAGTTTAATGATTAAAACATTATTATCATATGTTAATTTCTTAATATTACCATTTCTCATCCCTTATGCTTTATAGTAACTATCTTTTCCAGAACTACCGGCCCCTCAACTGTTTTAAACGGCTCTACACCGATGGTCACGCTGTAGTTAAGAGCAACCTTGGGTTTGCCGCCCATGGCTCGCCAGAACTCTCCAAGACTTTGCAATCGACCAGGCTGCAGGCTCAAGACAGGCAGAGGCAGATCCTGACCTTTCAAACTCCCATGAAGCATCCCGGCAGGAATAGTGGGGTGGCGCAAGAACACCTTCATCACCTCACCCAGCAGATGGTGCTCATCCATAACAGGATTGGGAGCGCTATCGCCGGGCCAGGCCGTAATCAGATAAGAGCATTCCACCTGCACTGGTGGACGTTTTTTAGTAGCTGTACCGCTACTGTGCCGTTCAACGGTCCACTCGTTGCTCCGCAGATCCCGATTTTCCCGAACGTCGTAGAGAAAGATATCTATTGTCGGCAGAGTGACCGAGGTAGGCGGAAACTGATCATCGGGCGTGGCAAAGCTTATGGTCACCTGTGAGACCAGCTCTGACGGGAGGCCTTGCTTGAGGAGTTCTTCTATTGTTTTGTCGAGGTCGTTGATCATGGTTTATTTTTTAACCTTATGAGAACCAGATCCAGGCTTATAGTACGTCGCAAATGAATTGATACTCTTATTGTACAATGCAACTGATGTAACACTGTATCGTGTATGCCGATTTGGGACGCACAAACACGGCTTTTTGATTTTTGCGCTAAAATCAAGGGGATATAAATTTTAGCATCAATTCATCTGCGAAGACCTATAGGTCGCTTTTTGGTCAAGTGGTCCTGGAAATAAGCATACAGCCGCTCGTAGCGCATATCGAGTGTCGGAGCCAGGCAGATCAGGATGGTGTCCACATCAAAGGGAGTTAAGTGAAAGAGACGCGCCGGTTCGTTAAGACACAGGGTAATGCCCTGCATGGTGCTTTCGTTCTTGCATTTGCCAATGTCAACGGCCATCCGGTCAAACGCGATCCTAACCTTAGTATAGAACGATGGCGATAGAGCACTTGCCCAGAGGGGTAAGCAGATCAGCAGTTTCAAAAGCGCATCTATCTCTTGCTCAGAGATACAGAGACCCTGGAATTCGCAGTTGCTTTTCTGTACTTCACGCGTTAGCTGCACCTGCCTCTTAATGATCAGATCAATACGCTCTATTTCTGCCAGGATGTGTTGAAGTGATGTGGTATAGTATTCCATTTCAGTCTGACCTCATATTTACGGCTTGCATGAAAAACACTCCGATTGCATGAGCAACATATAAAAGACAAACCTGGAAACTGAAAGGCCTCCATAACCCCATTTTAAATCAAAAAAATCAATGGTGTTATGGAATTAACGAAAGATAAAATCTATTTTGTTCTTAAGTACAAAAATTGTCAAGAACAAAATTAGAGGCTCCTCAATTTCATTCTCTGAAAAAGGGCAAAACAACTCCTTGAATATTAAACAAAATTGGTGATAATCTTTCCATGAAGCTGAAAGAATTAAAAAGATGTTCTGGGAGAAGACTGTCACGAAGTATTTGGCGCTCCTTTTTCTGGCAATTGCTGTTCTTTCAACGGAATTATCAATAAACCCGATAATTATGCATTTGCCTGCCCTGATTTTTTGTACTTTGTGCGAACAGGCGGCGGCAACATGGATCAAGCCTTTCATATTGATCAAGTCCTGTTCCAGATGTACATGAAACACAAAATGCGGCAAACTTGATACTTGCAGGATTTAAGGTTGCGCGCCCAAATAAACTGTGCTAATTTTGAAAAATTATGAAACAATATATTATTGATGAACTAAGGCCCGGAGAATACGAAAAGATTAAGACTTATCTGGATGAGAATGTCGGCTCTTCAAAGATGGATGGAATATACTGGATACAGCTTGATGAAAATATTCTGACTGACATTCAGGCAGAACATAAGGAATGCCGGCCATTTTATTTTGCAATTGATATAGAACATGACCGTGTATCTTGTGAACTTCTTGTAAGATCCAGAAGTACAATAAAATGCAATTGTACAAGCTATGCTACTGAATCCCAGCGCAACTGGATTATTAAATTTGCTGATACAATATTCGAAAAACTGGAAATAACGACTTAGGTGACGGTTCACGTTTTGCAGAGGTCTCGTGAACCGACGACCGTGAACTATTACTATTTATGATACGAACCCTGATTATTGCAATATTTGCTTTTCCTGCTACAGTCTTTTTCAGCAGCCTAACCATACTTGCATCTTTTATAAATAAAAATAGCGATCTGGCTTATAATTGTACAAAAACATGGGCAAAATTTGTACTTGCCGTCAGTCGCATTAAAGTAACCGTCAATGGCCTTTACAATATACGACCTGACAAGTCTTATATATACATGTCTAACCACCAGAGCAACTTTGATATTCCCGTTGCTCTGGCTTATCTTCCTTTTAAGTTCAGATGGGTTGCAAAAGCAGAACTTTTCAAGATACCGATTTTCGGTTATGCGATGCACAGGATTGGGCATATTAATATTGACAGATCAAATCGCAGAGCTGCTTTTAAAAGCTTAAAAAAGGCTGCAAAAAATATTCGGGAAGGAGTTTCGGTATTAATCTATCCTGAGGGTACACGCAGCAAAGACGGTAATATCAGTCCATTTAAAAAAGGTGGGTTTGTTTTAGCGGTGGAATCCGGAGTTCCGATAGTTCCTGTAATAATACATGGAACATGGCCTATCATGTCTAAGGATAAAATCATTATCAAACCAGGTAATGTTACTATAGAAATCAAAGAACCAATTGAAACAAAAAATTATAATAGAAAAAGTAAAGACGAGCTTCTTGAAAAAGTAAGAAATACCATTTGCGAATCTTTTGAGAAGGGAAAAAAAGAGACATTATGAAATTGAAAATTATCCCGTTGGGCGGGTTGGGAGAAATCGGCCTTAATATGATGGCCTTTGAATACGGGGATACTATTTTTGTTGTTGATGCAGGTCTTATGTTCCCTGAAGATTATATGCTTGGCATCGACTATGTAATACCAGATTTTAATTATCTGAAAGAAAACAAGTCCAAAGTTTCAGGAATTGTTTTAACTCATGCTCACGAAGATCATATCGGAGCCCTGCCCTATCTGCTTAAAGAAATAAATGCTCCGGTCTTTGGAACTCGTTTCACGCTTGGAATAGTAAGGCACAAACTTGAAGAACATGGTCTTCTTTCATCAACTTCTCTCAATGAAATTTCTCATAGAAAAAAACTTAAAATAGGAATCTTTGAGCTTGAGTTTATCCGTGTAAGCCACAGCGTTGTGGATGGCATAGGCATTGCGGTTAAAACACCTTATGGGCTTATTGTGCACACAGGGGATTTTAAAATCAGCCATACGCCGGTGGATGGCGTAATGACCGATCTAAACAAGTTTGCCAGGTGTGGCGATGAAGGAGTTCTTGCACTGTTGTCAGATTCCACAAATGTGGAAAAAGAAGGCTATACTATCTCTGACAAGAAAATAGGTGCAACACTGGCAAAAATAATTGAGGAAAGCAAAGGGCGTATCATTGTAGCTCTTTTTGCTTCTAATGTCGCAAGGATAGAGCAAATAATTAATATTGCAAAGTCAAAAGGCAAAAAAATACTAATTAACGGCAGAAGTATAGAGGTTAGCACAACTATTGCGAAAGATCTTGGATACATCCATATTCCTGAAAAAATGGAAATTGATATTAAACAAATTAATAACGTTAAAGACGATGAAATAATAATAATAACAACCGGCAGCCAGGGTGAACCTATGTCAGCCCTGGCCCGTATGTCCAGAGGCATCCATAAACAAATAAAAATCAAGGAAGGTGATACAGTCATCTTCTCATCAAAATTCATTCCCGGAAATGAAAAAGCTATCTCAAGTATTATAAACAATCTTTACAAAAAGGGAGCTGACGTTATTTATGAAAAAATTTCGGCCATTCATGTATCAGGCCACGCTTTTCAAGAAGAATTAAAACTAATGATAAACCTTACCAAGCCTGAACATTTCATTCCGATACACGGTGAATACCGGCACCTGATTCTGCACACTCGGCTTGCCGAACAAGTTGGCGTCGCAAAAAACAAAATACTTCTCGCTGAAAACGGCCATGTAATTGAATTTGATAAAAATGGAGGAAGAGTCCTTGACAAGATTATGACCGGCAGAGTGCTTATTGACGGGAAAGGAGTCGGTGATGTCGGGAGAAGTGTACTAAAAGAAAGACGTCTGCTGTCAAGAGATGGTTTTGTTGTAGTTAACATGGTTTTTGACGAGGAAACAGGAATAATTATGCATGGCCCGGAAATCGTTTCACATGGTTTTGTATTTGAGATGGAAAAAGGACATCTTCTCGAAGACGCAAAGTGCGTAATACTTGAAATTTTAGAAGAAACAGGCCCTGATGTCCCTGACAGAATTGATAAAATCAGATCTCAGATACAACCGGCTCTAAAGAAGTATTTTTATTTTACAATAGGACGCCGTCCGGTTATACTACCTTTTATTATAGAAGTATAACCTAAATTGAGTGATTTTTTACTCGACTTGCACCAATCTCTTGCGCATCAAGGACTTACGAAAAGTCTCGACATACCCATTGGTATGCCTACGCTTTTCGCAAATCTTGCTGCATTAAAATCTTAGCACATTTCTTCGCAAAAAATCGCTCAACTCAGGTATAAACAAAAAAATATGCGCAAAGAAATTATCGGCATTTTCCTTTTTTTTCTATTAATTTTCACACTGGGCAGTCTTTTGTCATACAGCCCTGAAGATCCCTCAATTCATAATGCAAAAGCGGCAGGTGATGTTTACAACCTGTTCGGCATATTTGGAGCCCATGTTTCGGGTATTTTAATTGGGCTGTTTGGACTTGGGGCGTTCTGGATACCGATATTATTTCTTTTATCCAGCGCACATTTTTTTGGTGACTACCATGAAAAAGCTATTATTCTGATAATAGTTGGTGGAATTATTCTTATTATCTCTACCGGAAGCCTTCTTGCATTCCAGCAAAACCACTTCATAATTTTCGGAAGCAAATTTTCATCCGGCGGCATAATAGGCACCCCCATCAAATCATTCCTTATCAAATATACAAATCATACAGGCGGCGCTGTTATACTTATCCTTATGTGGCTTATGGGTTTTATCATGGCCACTGGTTTTTCTTTAATCATCTTTTTGAAACGATCCTGGAAGCTGATTATAAATGCAGTAAAAAGCACAAAAAAATTAATCGTAATATTGAAAGAGCGAAGAGAAAAAGCCAAAAACCGATCAAAAATAAAAAAAGAGTCTATCAAAAAAAAAGATCGCGAAATAAAGATAAGGGCAAAAGAGTCCAAACCGATCAGGGAAGGACCTGCTCCAAAACAGGATGTATTTGAGTTCATGAAAGCAGAAAATGGGTTTCAACTCCCGTCTGTTAATCTGCTTGAAAATCCTGAAATAAGCTCTGCTTCTGCTGATGATAAAAATCTAAGAATGCAGTCGAAACTGCTTGAAAAGAAACTTGAAGATTTCAACGTGCAAGGGAAAGTCGTAACCATATTGCCGGGCCCTGTTATTACGACCTTTGAATATGAGCCTGCCCCCGGGATAAAAATTAGCAAAATAGTCGGACTTACTGACGATCTTGCTCTCGCTCTTCGCTCGACAAGCATCAGGATTGTGGCACCGATCCCGGGGAAAGCGGCTATCGGTATTGAGCTGCCTAATGAGACAAGAGAAACAGTAAGACTAAAAGATATTATTATTTCAAATAATTTTGAAAAATCAAAGTCAAAGCTTACAATCTGTCTTGGCAAAGATATAATAGGGAACGCGGTAGTAGCGGAACTGGATAAAATGCCGCATCTTTTAATTGCAGGCGCAACCGGCACAGGCAAGAGTGTAGCTCTGAATGCTATGATTTGCAGTTTTTTGTTCAAAGCAAATCCCGATGAAGCAAAGCTCATTATGATAGATCCGAAAAGGATTGAACTTTCAAACTATGATGGGATTCCACATCTTATTACTCCTGTGGTTACAGATGTAAAAAAAGCAACCAATGCTCTTTTCTGGGCTGTACATGAAATGGAAAATAGATATAAGTTGCTTTCAGAAAAGAAAGTGAAAAATATAAAACAATATAATCAAAAAACAGCTAAGGAAAAAACAAAAGAAAAAAATGGTCCTGAAAAACTACCATATATTGTTATAATTATTGATGAGCTGGCTGATTTGATGATGGTTGCTTCCAGAGACGTTGAGGTTGCATTGACACGGCTCGCGCAAATGGCAAGGGCTGCAGGCATACATCTGATACTTGCGACCCAAAGACCTTCAGTGGATGTACTTACAGGAATAATAAAGGCTAATTTCCCGACACGTCTTTCCTTCCAGGTTTCTTCCAAAACAGATTCAAGGACAATAATTGATACAAATGGAGCAGAAAATCTTCTAGGAAATGGAGATATGCTTTTTTTGCCTCCGGGAACAGCCAAGCTTCAGCGCATACATGGTGCATACATTTCAGAAAAAGAGATTGCTGGAATAACTGAGTTTTTGAAAGAACAGGAAACCCCGGAATATGATCATGCAGTAATAACTGAATCTGAAAAAGAAAAAGCCTCATCTGAAGATCTTGAATATGACGAAAAATATGATGAAGCTATAGCGCTTATTACTAACACAGGCCAGGCTTCCATATCCATGATACAGCGCCATTTGCGCATAGGGTATAACAGGGCCGCACGAATTATAGAAATAATGGAGAAAGAGGGGGTCGTCGGCCCTTCAGATGGTGTAAAACCAAGAGAAGTTCTTGTCCGCGGTTACGATGTCTTAGAGTAATGAACTACCTCCGTAGCAAGCCACGAAGAATTAAAGGTGCGAAAAAAAATCCACTGGTAAGCGTAATAATCCCCACATATAATCGCGGCTGGATACTTAAAGAGGCTATAGATTCTGTGCTGGCCCAGGATTTTACGGATTTTGAACTCATTATTGTAGATGACGGGTCAACTGACAACACTCAGGATATTCTAAGTTCATACAAAAAAGATATTGTTGTCTTAATGCAGGAAAACAAAGGAGTAAGCTCTGCAAGAAACAGAGGCATTGTTTCGGCATCAGGGCGGTTTATTGCTTTTTTGGATTCAGACGATCTCTGGCTTTCGCAAAAACTGTCAACGCAAGTTGATTTTTTCAATGCAAACCCTGATGCTCTGATTTGCCAGACAGAAGAGAAATGGATAAGAAACGGCATTTTTGTAAATCCTAAGAAGCGGCACAAAAAGTTGTCAGGGAATATTTTCAAACCTTCACTTTATCTGTGCCTTGTCAGCCCTTCTGCAGTAATGATAAGACGCAGTCTTTTTGAAAAAACAGGCATGTTTGATGAAACCCTGCCAGCCTGTGAGGACTATGATATGTGGCTCAGGATAAGCTGTAGATACCCTGTATATCTTATAGAAACTCCGCTGATAATAAAAAGGGGCGGCCATGCTGACCAGCTTTCGAGATCTTCCGGCCTGGACAGGTACAGGATTCAGTCTTTAAAAAAAATCATCGAAAGTAATTTGTTGACAGATAAGCAGGAGAAGGCAGCTATAAAAGTTCTGAAAGAAAAGTGCGACATATGTGCCAATGGATGCATTAGGCGTGGCCGCAAAGAAAAAGCTTTATACTACAATGAACTTGCAGGAAGTTGTCTTGCCAGAGTTACATCACCTGAAAATATTCTTTGCAGCCTACCCTGATCGTCTTTTAGTATTAACACCCCGTCATTATCAACGTCTATTACTTTTCCAATATGAGTTTTGCCTATAACATCAACCTTGATTTGATTACCTATTATATCTGCAAGCTCCTTCCAGCGTTTCATTATTGGCTCAAAATCATTTTTCTTAAACATGTCATAGTATTTTTCATACATTTTTAGATAGTGTTGAATAAACCTGACTCTTGGGAACTGCTTTCCGGTTTCTATTAAAATCGAGGTGGCTTTTTTCTTTATTTCTGAGGGAAAATTTTCGAATTGCATGTTTACATTCATTCCAAGACCAACGACGATATAATTTACTGCATCCATTTCAGTGCTGATCTCAGTAAGAATGCCGGCCAGCTTCTTTCCATTTACAAGAATGTCATTAGGCCACTTGATTCTTAATTTTAATTTCATCATGGAAATCAATGTTTCCGCTAAAACAACGGCAGTCATAAGAGTTATTCTCGGGGTTTCACCAGGTGATATGGCTGGCCTCAGGATAAGAGAAAAATAAATTCCACCTCCCGGTGGTGAAAACCAGTTTCTTCCCCTTCTTCCTCTTCCTTTTGTTTGTTTTTCCGCAATAATTAGAGTTCCTTCAGGGGCTCCCTGCGCTGCAAGTTCTTTTGCCCTTGTATTTGTTGAGTCAGTTTCTTTCAAATAAATAATATTTTTTCTGCCTAAAACATTGGTGCAAAGACCTTGCCTTATTTCATCAGCCGTGATCGGATCTGAGGCTTTGCTGAGAAGATATCCCTTTTTCGGGGCAGATTCTATAACATAGCCATCTTCCTTTAACTTGCGGATATGCTTCCATATAGCAGAGCGACTTACTGCCAAATTATTGCTTATCAGCTCACCGGAAACCCAGTTTCCTTGATTTTCTTTCAGGTATAATAATAATTGATCTTTAGTAGTCATTACCAACAATATATGAGCTAAAGACTTTCAGATAAATAATTTCGCTGTGTTATCAGTCGTCGACGTATAACTAATACGCCTTCCTCCTTCTAGCCTTGTGAAATTAATTATCTGAAAGTCTATAAAGTGAGTGTTTCAAATTGAGCTGGAAATTCAATATATCCTATCCCAAAGAGCATTAGGAACGTGGACGAAATAACTTCCCCAACTATACATCACAGCTTCAAGCAACCTTTGCCCGATCTCAAATCACAAAAATATCAAAATAGCCTGCTATTCCATCAACTTTTGTGATCTGAGATCGAACAAATTCGACCCAAATCTGTGCGCCTACTTGAGGAAGTTAATTCGTCCACGTTCCTTAGCAACGGCGAGATCGAGATAAGGCTTGCTCTCCTGGACTACAATATTGCACATTTTATTTTCTCTTATTGCCTTAGAAGTTTTATAGCTCAGATGCATTATGTGGTCACTTAATAATTTATGGACTACATAATATATTACCAGCATTTTAATGTCAAGCCTATTTATAATATAACAACAAATTTTCATGGACTACATACAAAATAGCACTGAAAGCGGTTTGCTTGTATTATCTATAAGTTAAATGATTATTTGGCATATCTTTTTCCAGGAAACGGGTTTTATATTATTTTTTTATTCTTGACAATATTTTGTAATTTGTTTATAAGATAAAAATTAAAAGCTTGATTCATATGCCTTACAGCATGTTTTTATTATTAATTTGTTTTGAGCGCTATCAAGTTAGTGTAGGTGTCACCTTATTTTATAAATGCGATTTTTAGGAGTGTGTCCGATATATGAGGCTGAACAATTTACTAGAGCGAAACAAAGATGATATTGTAAAACAATGGCTTTTCTCAGTTATTGATACCTATCCTGCCGACACCTCCAAATTTATGAAGGGGCAGAAAGATCCTTTTGCTAATCCGGTCGGCAATACCATTTCTGTAAATTTAGGGCCGCTTTTCGATGAACTCCTTAATGAGATGGATTATGAAAGCATAACATCTTATCTTTATCCTATTCTAAGGGTCAGAGCTGTGCAGCCCATCCTTTCCACTTCACAATCAACTGGTTTTATCTTTTTGTTAAAAAAAGTTATAAGAGAGAGTTTGAAGAAAGAACTCTCAGATAAAGATATTTTAAAAGAGTTGTTGCATTTTGAATCAAAGATAGATGAATTGACTTTGATTGCCTTTGATGTTTATCTAAAATGCAGAGAGAAAGTTTTTGAGATAAAGGCAAACGAGGAGAGAAACAGAACCTTCCGCGCATTTGAGAGGGCGGGTTTGTTAACTGAGATTTCGGCAGATAGACCGAGTCTCTGAAGATTCAAATATTATTATGGAGGCTTCAGGCAGCAAGTAAAAGATTGCTCAAAGTAAAATTTGAAAGTTGCTGTGAAGCCATAGAGCGAGGTAATGTTAATGAATGAAAAGTATTTGTATTCCCTCATAGCAGTTATTGCTCTTTTTCTGGTCGCCTATGCGGGCGTTGAAGCAGCAGGGCTTCAGTGGCTATTCGGGATTATTATTCCTTACTTGGCCATAATTACATTTATTGTGGGATTTGTGGTGCGGGTCAAAGACTGGGCGTGTTCTCCGGTTCCATTTGCTATTCCCACAACATGCGGTCAGCAAGAATCGCTTCCATGGATCAAACCCAGTAAGATTGATAATCCATTTTCAACAGGCGGTGTTATAATAAGGATGGCCCTGGAAATATTGTTATTCCGTTCCTTATTCAGAAATACAACATGCAAATTGAATGAGGGACCAAGGATTTCATATGTATGGGAAAAGTGGCTGTGGTTGTTTTCACTGGCTTTTCACTATTCGTTTCTTGTAGTGGTGGTGAGACATCTGCGTTTTTTTCTTGAGCCCGTTCCTGTGTGTTTTCAAATTCTTGATAAGATTGACGGGTTTCTCCAGATCGGGCTGCCTGGTGTCATGCTTTCCGGCGTGGTTCTTCTGGCGGCGGCAATGTTTTTGCTTTTCAGGAGAATATTAATTTCGCAAGTAAGATATTTTTCACTTGCCGCAGACTTTTTTCCCTTATTTCTCATTATCGGTATTGCCGTATCAGGAATTATGATGCGATATTTTACAAAGGTAGATATCGTTGGTGTTAAAGAGCTGACAATGGGCATTGTAACGTTTCGTCCCCATATTCCGGATGGTATTGGTGCTATTTTTTATGTTCATGTGTTTTTTGTCAGCGTTCTGCTGGCATATTTTCCTTTCAGTAAACTAATGCATTTAGGTGGAGTATTCCTGAGCCCGACGAGAAATCTTCGTTGTAACACCAGGGCTCATAGACACATAAATCCTTGGAATCCAAAAGTTAAGGTTCATACATATGCTGAGTATGAAGATGATTTTAGGGAAAAAATGATAGGAGCTGGACTCCCAGTGGAAAAGGAGTTGTAATGGCAGATTTAAAACCAGAAGAACTAATTGCAAGGACAGATTTTACTCCGCCCAGAACCGGGTGGATGGACACCCCTACTGTAATTAGAGAGGGGATGTTTTGCTATGCTGCTAAACCTAAGAGCGTTGCAACCCTTGACCTTCCATATCCAAGAGAATGGAACCCGCTTGATGATGACTGGAAACTTCCCGAAAATTGGAAAGAAATCATTATCGAGGGGATGAAGGACAGGCTGGAAAGGTTTAGAACTTTTAAAATTTTTATGGACATCTGTGTGCGGTGCGGTGCATGCGCTGACAAATGTCATTTTTTTATCGGAACAGGCGATCCAAAAAATATGCCTGTTGTTCGAGCAGAGCTTCTCAGGTCGGTATACAGAAATGAATTTACCAAGGCCGGCAAAATACTTGGAAAGCTGGCCGGAGCAAGGGAGCTTACTCTGGATGTTCTGAAAGAGTGGTGGTATTATTTTTTTCAGTGCAGTGAATGCAGGCGATGTTCGGTATTCTGCCCTTATGGTATTGATACGGCAGAAATTACAATGATGGGCAGAGAATTGCTTAATCTCCTGGGCCTGAACATAGACTGGATTGCTACCCCGGTAGCAAATTGTTACATGACAGGAAATCACATGGGAATCCAGCCGCAAGCATTTGTTGATATGCTGGATTTTTTTGCTGATGAAATTGAAGACACAACCGGCGTAAGGGTTCACCCGACATACAACAAGAAAGGTGCAGATATCCTGTTTACAACCCCTTCCGGCGATGTTTTCGGCGATCCAGGCACATATACTGCTATGGGGTATATGATACTTTTCCATTACTTAAAGGAAAAATACGGTCTTGATGTTACATGGAGTACGTTTAATTCGGAAGGTGGAAATTTTGGCCTTTTTACCTCGAACGAGGTAATGAAAAGGTTGAATATAAAAATGTATGCCGAGGCAAAAAGGCTTGGTGTTAAATGGATTCTTGGCGGTGAATGCGGTCACATGTGGCGGGCGATAACCCAGTATATGGATACCATGAATGGTCCTGCTGATTTTCTTGAAGAACCTGTTAATCCAATAACCGGCACAAAGTTTGAAAATGCAAAATCTACAAAAATGGTACATATAGTAGAATTTACTGCCGACCTGATCAAACATAACAAGCTTGAACTTGATCCCAGTCGAAATGATAATTTAAAGGTCACGTTCCATGATTCATGCAATCCTGCCAGGGGTATGGGAATGCTTGATGAGCCACGGTATGTAATCAAGAAAGTTTGTAAGCATTTTTATGAAATGCCGAGGAATTGTATTCGGGAACAGACCTTTTGCTGTGGCAGCGGATCAGGACTTAATGCAAGTGAGGATATGGAGCTGAGGTTATCAGGTGGTTTGCCCAGAGCAAACGCAGTAAAATATGTTCAAGAAAAACACGGAGTAAACATGCTGGCCTGTATTTGTGCTATTGACAGGGCAGTTCTTCCACCGCTAATGGGTTACTGGGTTCCTGAAGTAGATGTTACCGGCATTCACGAGTTGGTAACTAATGCCTTGATTATACCCGGTGAAAAGGAAAAAACAGTGAACTTGCGTGGAGAAGATATTCTTAATAAGGATGAGGTTGGTCCTGATGAATTTTATACACGCCCTGATTTTTCCGGCCGGTAGTGGGGGAACCGATTTTGAGTAATGTAAGTAATGGGGGATGAAACCTATGTATGATAAAAACAAGATAGTTACCGGCTTGGTTATTTTTGTTGCAATTGTAACATTTCCTTTTTGGTATAATTTAGGAAAAGCAATTCCCGCACCTGAGCCAAAGCTGTCTGAAAAGGCGAAAGCTGCAAAAGAATGTGTTGTGCCTAAGGTGGATATGAAGCAAGAGCATATGCAAATTCTTGACCTGTGGAGAGATACAGTAGTGCGGGATGCCAACAGGGTTTACAAGACCGGCAAAGGTAAGACATTTAACATGAGCCTTTCCACTGGAGAAGATTCGTGCATGGGATGTCATGAGAATAAGGCTGAATTTTGTGATAAATGCCATAATTATGCTTCGGTAGACCCTTACTGCTGGGATTGCCACATAGCGCCGAAGGAGAAGAAGCCGGAGGAGAATAAGTAATGGGAAACAGCAGAAGAAGCTTCTTGAAAGTAGCTGGAATAACAGCTTTAGGGATAGGGACAAAGCCGGTTCTTGATGTATTTGCTTCATCCGGAGGAAATGGCGCAGAACCAAAACCCGAAGTCTCTCAAAATGAAGAAGCCCTTACAGCTAAGAAATGGGGAATGGTAATAGACACCAGGAAATTTAATTCAGCAGAGGATCTTGACCCGATCATTGAAGCCTGTCATAAGATCCATAATGTTCCAGAACTTCCAGAGCCAAGACATAAGATTATGTGGCTCTGGGAGGATGAGTATAAACATGCCTTTACTCACAGGGAACATGAATTAGTTAATGACAGAATTAAACATCTGCCGTTCCTGGTATTATGCAATCACTGTGAAAAACCAGCATGTGTAAGAGCCTGTCCTACAAAAGCAACATTTAAAAGGGATGACGGAATTGTTTTGATGGACTTTCACAGGTGTATTGGGTGCAGATTTTGTATGGCGGCATGTCCATATGGATCAAGAAGTTTTAACTTCAGAGATCCGCGTCCTTTCATCAAAGAGGAAAACAAGGAATTCCCCACAAGGATGAAAGGTGTTGTGGAAAAGTGCAATTTTTGTGCTGAAAGACTGGCTGTCGGTAAAATGCCGGCCTGCGTTGAGGCATCAAATGGTGCAATAACGTTCGGTGATCTTGATGATTCTGAGTCGGAAGTAAGAGAACTATTAAGAACAAACTACACTATTCGGCGTAAACCAGACCTTGGTGCTGGGCCGTCTGTTTACTACATAGTATGATGTGAGGTGGTTATGCTTGAATTAGCTCTTAAAGGAGACAAGAAATACTGGGGATGGGTAATTGCATTGCTAGCCGTTATAGGTGTAGCCTTTGCTGTTTACCTGAAGCAGCTTGATTTTGGTTTGGGAATTACAGGTATGAGCAGAGATGTTTCCTGGGGTTTTTACATCGCTCAGTTTACATTTCTTGTCGGAGTAGCTGCAGGGGGTGTTATGGTAGTTCTTCCCAGATATCTGCACGATTATAAAGCATTCGGGAGGATTACGATTCTGGGAGAGTTTTTGGCTATTGCTGCAGTTGTAATGTGTTTATTGTTTATTATTGCAGACCTTGGGCAGCCGATGCGTGCGTTTAATGTTATCTTGTATCCCACGCCTGGGTCCGTCCTTTTTTGGGATATGATCGTATTAAATGGGTATCTTTTGTTAAATATAGTAGTTGGCTGGAATGTTCTTGAGGCTGAACGAAACAATATTCACTATGCAAAGTGGGTGAAACCATTGATAATTACATCAATTATATGGGCACCAGCCATACATACGGTTACGGCATTTCTATACTGCGGTTTGCCTGGAAGAGGATTCTGGATGACCGCTATTCTTGCGCCAAGATTTCTTGCCTCGGCTTTTGCCGCTGGTCCGGCATTGTTAATTTTGCTTTGCCTTATAATCAGAAAGGTTACCAAGTTTGATCCGGGAAAAGAGCAGATTCAATCTTTGGCCAAGATAGTTACTTATGCCATAATTATAAATGTGTTTTTCTTGCTATGTGAAGTGTTTGTAGTATTCTACAGTAGAATTCCGAGCCATATGTCCCATATGCAATATCTTTTTGCAGGACTTCACGGGCATGGAGCTTTAGTTCCATGGATGTGGACATCAATGGCACTTATGGCGACAAGTATTGTTTTACTGGTAATCCCTGCTGCAAGAAAAAATGAGAGCATACTTGCTTTTACCTGTGTGATTTTGTTCATAGGTACCTGGATTGATAAAGGCATGGGTATGATTTCAGGTGGTTTTGTACCCAACCCGCTTCATCATGTTACTGAATATATGCCTACGCTTCCTGAAATTCTTATCACCCTTGGTGTATATGCAACAGGATTGCTTATACTAACTATTCTATTCAAGGTAGCTGTGGGCGTTAAGGAAGAAGTCGGGGGCCTAAAAGATAGTTGTGAGAGCTGCTAAGTTTAAGAAATAGAAATAATTATCGCTGATTAAAAAAGGGTTTGTTCTATTAATCGGACAAGCCCTTTTTTTGTTTTGTGACTACGCACGTAGTCAGGCTGAAGCTGTTTAGACTGAAGGCTGAAGGGGTCAAAAAAGCACGATTGCCGTACTTTGGCGGAAATATCTGATTCTTGCACCAAACATGGCTTCAAAATGCGCTTTTCCCTAACAGTCTTCAGCCTTCAGCCTATCCACCTGAGAAGTTACTTTATTTTAATTATACGAGACGAGATTTGCCGCAGAATACATATAAACCGGATTTTTCGGCAAGGCACGCTATTGTGATGTTTAGCTGTGATGCAAGCTTAATGGCATTGTAAGTTGGACGTGATATTGCAAAAATTACAGGTATACCGGCTCTCGCGGCTTTTTGGACAAGTTCGCAATTTATTCGCGAAGAAAGAATTAATAGAGATGCTTTGCAGAGCGTGTTGTCGAGAAAGAGTTTGCCTATTGTTTTATCAAGAGCATTATGCCGGCCGACGTCTTCAGAAATAGATAATAGTTCAAAATCTGAGCTGTAAAGGGCGGCTGCGTGAGATGAGCGCGTGTTTTTTCGTAGAGGCTGAATAGAGGAAAGATTTTCGAGGCGGTAAAGAGCATTAGTGAAGTCTAATTTAATATTATTTTTTTCTACAGGGCAAATGACCTGGCAGTGATTTCTAATTAAATGTGAATAGCTAATATTAAATTCCTTTTGGGATGATAAAGAAAATTTCGCAAACAATTGAGAAATCTTATTTTTTCTTGATTTATTCAGTAACAGGTTAACTTTATTACCATCTGATTTATTAGAAAAAGATAGTGATTCAATATCGTCTGGTTTATCCACAACACCCTCGGAAAGGCAAAATCCGGCAGCAAGTGGCAGCTCGTCGCCCGGAGTTCGCATTATAATAGAATATAATCTATTCAGTATATTTATTTTAAGAGGTTCTTCACTAATTAGCTTGTGATAGGAAGAGGTGGTTTTGTTTTTATCTATATAGAGCGCTGAATGCTTCAAAAAAGTATCCAAAATCAATCACCTTTTTATGAAAGTTGAGTACATATAATAAAGTTTATATTTACTGTTAAATCAAAATGCAAATATAACTTGACAAAACATAAGAATATAATAAGTATTAAGATTTTAATTTTAAATATTATCGTAGTTTATCAGGGAGGAAAATTCATGTACGCTGTAGTTTTTTCAGGCGGAAAACAATATAAAGTTCAGAAAGATGAAATCCTGAGAGTTGAAAAGATTTCAGGGGATATTGGCGCTCCTGTTTCATTTGACAAAGTCCTCATGTTTTCAGACGGTGAAAATGTTAACATAGGGCAGCCTGTTCTTGAAAATGTTTCAGTTAATGGTCATATAGTTGAACAGGATAAAGCAAAAAAGATTATTGTTTTCAAATACAAAAGGCGCAAAAGATATCGCAGGAAACAGGGACATCGTCAGCAGTACACTGCTGTCAAAATTGATAATATAGCGCAAAACAGTTAGTTTTATTACTCAGGTGGATAGACCGAAGGTGGAAGGCTGAAGGTAGAAGGAAGCAGATGATTCCTGAGTGTTATTCTCTATGTTTAGGACAAAATTTCCGGCCGCTTTAAGAAAATATTGGCTTCCGGGAGTTTTTTCCCTAAAGGTCTTCAGTCTTCAGCCTAATCAACCTGAGTAGTTACGTTTTATTTTATTAATCGGTTTAAACCACTACCTTTGGTAGTGGAAAGATAAAAAGGTTTTACCGTTGTAATAATTGTTCAGTACAAATGTACCTCCCTGGAAGGATACAAAATAGGAGGTACATTATGAAAGAACGTGAATTTAACAAGTTATCGCATACGATTTATGAATGTATGTACCATGTAGTGTTTTGCCCGAAATATC
>Ga0255427_1002_pt1 | contig 63849 bp, 55 predicted proteins | sample ANMaggSeSYBR02D9_FD_182671 | JGI IMG/M metagenome (GOLD analysis project Ga0255427, IMG submission 182671) | Sediment cell enrichment communities from methane seep in Santa Monica Basin, California, United Staets - ANME aggregate JGI... | ecosystem: Environmental > Aquatic > Marine > Cold seeps >... | reverse complement strand
TGCAAGAATTTCGTTTAATGTTTCTTCGCTTACAATCGGCTTTCCCTGCTTTGCGGCCTGGCGAACAACGGCTGTTATATAGAAAGGGTTGCCACCACAGCGATCCGACACCACAGGAGCCATCTCATCCAGCATATCAGTCTTGTGATAGAGTGCGGCTTTGAGAGCCAACTGTGCGCCCCAATAATTGGTCATCGGCTCTATGGGATGACTGTCAAATCTCCCGAAAAGAGATCCCCGACCAAGTATCTCCCTTGCCAGGATACTCATGGCAGAGCCTGTGACAAAATGAGGACAGGTGGGAGACTCTACCGCTTCCTGCATGTAACCGACGATATCAAACTCGTATTGTGGAAGACGGGTATTCTGAAATTCGTCCAGGAACATGACAATGGTTGTTTCATCTACGTCTGAAACACGACGGGGCAGCCATAGGGCATCCTTTTCCGGGATGATAACAGTCTTATCATGAAGTTCTTCAAATATGTTCAAGGCGCCTTGTATTCCCGGTGTTATTTCAAGACGTGTTCTGATAATCTCCGCCAAATCCTGATATTTTACGTTATGAGCGGAAAGAATAAAAGGATCATGAAGCCGAAAGGCTGTATACCAGCGCAGAAAATTCTCCACATATTCGGTAGCAAACATCCACCGATCTATGACAGTATCTCTAAAACTGTAGTATACAGGCACTACAGAGGAATTTCCTTTTTCGTAGTTATCCTGTCCGAAAAAAAGGGTATTTACCACCCGCTTGAATATCTCGGTCTTGCCCATCCGGCGTTGGCCTAATAATACAGTGGACATTGTCCTGCGACCTATAGCCTCAAGAGCTGCATTATAAAGATATTCCAAATGTTCCTCACGATTCGTATAAACCTCTTCAGATACCAATGGTCGAATCGCCCATCTGCTATTTTTCTTTTCTGCAACAAGTTGTTCGTTAATAGTATTCATTATGCCTCTAAGTAGTGCCTGAACGAAAACTCCGAAATATGTTTTTTAAATTTCGTTTAGAAATTTCCAACTCATTGAAATTACTTTCTTTTTTTAACTCAAAACCGTGCCTTAACGAGGTCTTCGTTCAGGCATTAAGTAATGTTAAACGATGTAATTGTCAAATCCTTCCAGAAAACGCCCTTGCAATTCTTTCTGATTAGCCACAGACACAAGGCGGGACACTTTAAATTGCTTTGGTCCTCAATTGTCATTCTCAATTATGGTTTTCCAGATTTTCTTTACGTTCTCACGCAGATCAATAAATTCATTATCAGATACTTTAGCTAGTTTTTCCTGAAGACTGAGCCTGTGAGCGGATGCTCTATATTCCAGATAGGCCTCCTTAAGAAAACGTGCCGTAGAATCGTCCACTATCTTTGTCTCAATCAATGTTTCCAAAAGGCGCACAATATCTGTCCATCCGGCAAGTTCATTATATTCGCTGGATTTCAAAAGTACAAGATACTGAACTATAAACTCAATATCAACCATACCTCCCTGGTCCTGCTTTAGATCAAAAGACCCTGGCTCCGGGCTTAAAAGCTCCTTGCGCATACGTTCCCGCATTTCCCTGACTTCCTGTTGAAGCTTGGTTTTGCTGCGTGAAAGAGTAAGCACATCCTTGCGTATCTGTTCAAAATACCTCGCCAGATTAATATCTCCGCTTACAGCTCTTGCCTTAACGAGGGCCTGATGTTCCCACGTCCAGGCTTTTTCAACCTGATATTCTTTAAATGCTTCGATGTGACAAACCAGAGGACCGGAGCTTCCGCTTGGGCGCAACCTCATATCTGTTTCATACATGCTTCCTGCAGAAGTATGCGCGGTTAGAATATGAATGATTCTTTGCCCCAGGCGGGCAAAAAATTGAGCGTTATCTATTGGACGTATTCCGCCTTTTGTTTGTCCATTAGTCCCTGCATGAAGAAAAACCAGATCAAGATCGCCGCCATAACCGAGTTCAATACCACCCAGCTTGCCATAGGCTATAACAACAAAACCCCTTTCGCTTATTTTTCCGTCAAAAAGGCAGGTAGGCTTTCCATATTTTTTAATTAAATGATTCCAGGAAAGTTCAAGAACCTCATTAATTATTGTCTCGGCAATATCGGTAAGATGATCACTTACTTTCATAAGAGGAAGGGCATTTGTAACATCCGCAGCCGCGACACGCAATATATTGATCTGTTTGAAAATACACAATTCTTCAATTTGATATTCAAGATCCTGGGCAGGTATATGGTGCAGTTTTTTTCTTATCTCATTTACAATATCAGATTTTTCAGGTGGTATATATAGGGTGCGGGCATCAAGCAATTCATCCAGAAGTACAGGGTGGAGCGCCAGCAAAGAAACTATCCATGGACTTGCATTTGAAAGTCTAACCAGATGAACAAGAGCATCAGGATTCTCCAAAAGAAGAGCTATGTAACAGGTTCGCCTTTCTATTACTTTGATCAAATCGATTATACGGTTTAAAACAAGATATGGTTGTTCGGATTTTCCGACTTCCTTCAACACAAGCGGGATAAGCTTATCGAGCCATTTTCGCCCTTCATTACTCAGTAACCGTGTTCCCGGATCATTACGAAGATGTTCCAACAAACGCAATGCTTCATCCGGCCCGTCAAATCCAGCATTAAAAAGCACTTTATTGCTATGGTCATTTTCTATCAGATCAAGCCATACATTTTTCAATTCACTATCAATTTTTTCGCCTTTTGTCTCAAAATCTTCAGTGGCAAGCAATTTATTAAAATGATAGTGAACACTTCCTATGTGCCGTTTAAGCTCTAAAGCAAAAAACTCCCATTTATCAAAACCCATTGATGCGGCAAGACGTGCTTTACCAACAAGATCCGACGGAATTTTATGGGTCTGCTGATCAGAAAATTCCTGAAGCCGGTGCTCTGTATTTCGTAAAAACTCATATGCCTCTGTAAGATCATTGCAAACATCCTGTGGAATGTACTTTCTATTCGCAAGAATTTTTAACACATTCAGAATACTACGCTCCTGAAGAACAGGCACTACTCCCCCACGTATAAGCTGAAATATCTGTCCGAAAAATTCTATCTCTCTTATACCTCCGGCACCAACCTTAACATCCCCATCCATTCCCTTATGACGTACTTCAAGAGATATTTTGTGCTTCATATCCCTTAAAGATTCATAAACTCCAAAATCAAGGTATCTACGAAAAACAAAGGGCTTAAGTCTGTCCAAAAGTCTTCTACCTGCTTCTTTGTTACCGGCCAACACCCTTGCCTTGATCCAGGCATAACGTTCCCATTCCCTACCCTGTCTCTGGTAATAATCTTCCATGTTGTCAAAACTCATAACCAAAGGCCCGCTTTCGCCAAAAGGCCGAAGCCGCATATCAACACGAAAAACAAGTCCATCCGGAGTGGTTGTGCCAATCACATTTACAAGACGTCTGCAAAGGAGCACAAAGAATTCTTCATTGCTGATGGACTTTGATTTACCTTTTGTTCTCCCGGCTTCAGTATATGCAAAAATCAAATCAATATCAGAAGAAAAATTAAGCTCACTTGCTCCAAGTTTACCCATACCAAAAACCACAAGATATTCTTGAGAGCCATCAGCTCCTGTAGGATTGCCATATTCAGAACAGAGAGATTTATAAAGAATTGAAAGAGCCTCTTCGAGACATGCATCTGCAAAATTTGAAAGATCAGCCATGGTTTCCAAAAGATCTGCCCAGCCGGCAAGATCCCTCCAGGCAATTCTTACTTTCTCGCGAATTCTGAAACGACGTAGCGTACTGGAAATATTATTATTTTCTTTTGCCTCAGAAAGAAAGATTTTAAGCTTATTATCATATTCACCCTTTGCGTACCGTCTTTTAATATCGCCGCTTATAATAAGATCAGCCGGTATCTGTGGATTACGTATGCAGCTTCTGGCAACAAAATCACTGAAAGCAAAAACCTTTTTCATAACAGCAAATATTTCAGGATAATGCCTGATTTCGACCTTTGCATTCTCCGCTGCAGCTATAAAAGAATCCAGCTTATTCTTTGCTTCTTCTGCCAGTTCTTCCGGGATATCATTTGCTGATTTCATATTTGATAAGGTAATTTCAGATATTGTAACATTTTAGCTTTTTAAAAAGATATCCGCTTCAGGTGGATATGCTTCAGCCTTCCACCTTCAGCCTATCCACCTGAATCGTTACCAATATCTTTATATAACAGGAAACTATCAGAGTTTAAAGTGTTAATTCGTGGCTGACCGAAAACCCCTTGTTCCGAGTGGTCATTGCGAGGAGTGAGGAACGACAAAGCAATCCTTTTATTCCCAGGAAATCGAAAACTGTATCGAACGGGCTGTACTTTATAAATAGTTCCCGTGCCGGACAATCTCTCCTTCTACAAGGTAGATTACTTCTTCTGCGATATTTGTGGCATGGTCTGCTATCCGCTCAAGGTGGCGGGAAACCAAAAGCAGGTTAATCAGATAACTCACACGATCGGGGTGCTCGCCAATAGCATGTTTGACCACGTCATAGGCTTCATTCATCATATTATCCACCTCATCGTCTAAGGTGCAAACACGCAAAGCGATGTCCACGTCCATGTTTACAAAGGCATCTAGGCTCTTCTTGAGCATGAATTCGCTTTTTTCAGCCATCAAAGAATGATTGAAAGGGATATCAAGCCGTTGCCGTCTGGCAATAACCTGTACCCGTTCTGCGATGTTCACCGCCTCATCAGCAACCCTTTCCAGATCATTGTTTATCTTAATTACCGCTGCAAGAAATCTCAGATCAATAGCAACCGGCTGATACAAAGCCAAAATTTTCAGGCATTCTTCTTCTATTTCTACTTCCATCTCATCGATCTCATGGTCTGAAATTATAATTTTTTTTGCAGCATCACCATCTCTTGTCTCTAAAGCCCTTATTACCAAGCGAACACGTTCCTCCACCATAGCGCCAAGTGAAAGAATTCTTTTTTTTATTTTTTCCAGTTCTCTTTGAAAATGTATGGTCATGATAATTTCCCCATTTGTTATCCGAGACCTTTGCAAAACGCCCCCTTTTGCACAATTTCGGCGTCAGGCTTAGATTTTAATCCTCAAAATATTCGATATATTCCTCCGGTTAAAATCTTCGCCTTCCTTGAACTTGAGCAAAATTGAACATTTTTCAAAGGTCTCTATCCGAACCTTCCGGTGATGTAATCTTCTGTTTGCTTAAGTTTCGGCCTTGTAAAAATGGCATTGGTTTCACCTGTTTCAATAAGTTTTCCCAGATAGAAAAAGGCTGTTATGTCTGAAACCCTGGCTGCCTGCTGCATGTTATGAGTTACAATTATAATGGTAAATGATTTCTTCAATTGATAAATTAATTCTTCTATTTTTTGGGTAGCAATAGGATCAAGAGCCGAGCAAGGTTCATCCATTAGCAATATTTCGGGTTCCACAGCCAGTGCCCTGGCTATGCATAATCGCTGTTGCTGCCCTCCTGACAGGCCAAGGGCCGATTCATGGATTCTATCTTTAACCTCATCCCAGATAGCCGCCAGCTTAAGACTCTCTTCCACTCGGTTTTCAATAAGGCCCTTATCTTTAATGCCATTTACTCTTAAACCATAAGCCACATTCTCAAAAATTGTTTTAGGAAAGGGATTTGGTTTTTGAAATACCATACCGATACGGCTTCTAAGCATTACCACATCTACCGAAGGATCATAAATATCAAGGCCGTCTAATAAAATATAACCTTCCACTCTGCTTATGGGAATCAAATCGTTCATCCGGTTCAAACAGCGCAAAAAAGTACTTTTACCGCAGCCTGACGGCCCAATAAGAGCAGACACCTCATTTATATGAAAATCAAGAGAATTATTATGCAGCGCTTGAAACGCACCATAATAAAATTTCAGATTTTTTACTTCTATTTTTACAGGTTTATCCACAGAGCTTCCTTATACGTAACACTTTCCCCAAAAGGGGTGGCTTGTTTATATTAGTCCAAAAGTCTTGACACTCTTATTACTGCATACGCTTTCTGAGACGGGAACGATAAATTATTGCTATAAGATTCATGCCCAGAACAAGAAATATCAGCACGAGTGATGTACCGTATTGCAGATGACGCGTTGCTTCGATCTCTGTCCCGGCTGTAGCAAGAACATAAATATGGTATGGCAATGCCATTACTTCATCAAATATAGATACGGGCAAACTGGGTGTAAAGAACACAGCGGCAGTAAACATAATAGGAGCTGTTTCTCCTGCGGCCCTGCTTATCCCCAGGATTGTTCCTGTAAGTATTCCCGGCAAAGCCGTTGGCAATACAACACGATAAATTGTCTGCCATTTAGTAGCACCAAGTCCAAGCGAAGCTTCTCTGTATGTATCAGGCACAGCTCTTAAAGCTTCCTCGGTTGACCCTATCATAACAGGCACCGTCATTGCCCCCAGAGTAAGAGCCCCTGCAATTATGCTAACCCCCATTTTTAGCCAGACAACAAAAAAAGCCAGGCCAAAAAGGCCAAATACAATAGATGGAATACCCGCCAGATTATTTATTCCTAGCCGGATCACCCTTATTAGCAGGCCTGGTCTTGCATACTCATTCAGGTATATCGCAGACGCTACCCCAATGGGCATAGCGATTAAAATGGCTCCTATACTAAGACACAAAGTTCCCACAATACATGGAAGGATGCCACCCTTTGTCATTGAATCCATTGGTGGTTGCGTCAAAAATGTCCAGTTTATGGCTCTCCATCCATTTGCAATCATAAAATATACAATAATAAACAACGCAAGCCCGTTAATTAAAGCTGCAAGACGAAAAACATTGAACACAATTTTCTGCAAAAGATTTCTACGGCGTTGCAGAGAAGACTTTGAGACAGACATTTTATTTCCAGCCCTTACATTTTTTTTTGTAACACTTTAGCGCTTTTAAATATAAAAGTTTCCCAAACGACTTAACATCTTGTAATTGTTTAAATTAGTACACCGAAGGCGTACCACCAATTTTCAATTTTCAATAGTCAGTTTTCAATTTTTTAAAGCGTTGCCTCACCTACCTGTTTATATTTATAAGCAATATGATCCGCTACAATATTGAAAAGAAGCGTGAAGAGAAAAAGTACTATCCCTGTTGCGAAAAGAGCATAATAATGATCGCCGCGGAATGGGGCTTCAGCCATCTCTGAGGCAATACTGGCCGGCATCGGCCTTACCGGATCAAATATAGATTCCGGTATAAAAGCAGCCCCTCCTGCTACCATAAGCACAACCATTGTTTCGCCAATTGCCCTGGACATACCCAGAATTACAGCAGTGCTGATACCTGAAAGTGAAGCAGGAAGAACAACCTTTAAAATAGTCTCCAAAGGTGTTGCGCCTAATGCCAAAGAGGCTTCTCTAAGAGAATTCGGAACGCTGTGAATTGCATCCTCAGAAAGACTGCAAATAGTAGGGATAGACATAAAAGCCAGCATTAATGACGCGTTGAAAAGATTCAAACCAGTTGGGATATTAAAAACATTCTGCAAAAAAGGAGCTACAAGAACCATCCCGAAAAAACCAATAACAACGGAAGGAAGCGCAGCTAAAAGCTCAACCATGGGCTTGATAATCTCACTAATCTTTTTTGATGTTACCTCTGCGATATAGATTGCCGTGAGTATCCCGAGTGGAATTGATATTAAGGCAGATAGCAAAGTAACTGCCAATGAAGCTACAATAAGTGACAAAATTCCAAAATCAGGGGGTTCTGATGTGGGGTACCAGTATTTTCCGAAAATAAAATCTTTAACAGAAACTTCATCAAAAATTGGAATTCCTTCCATGAAAAGAAATATCATAATCATGAAAAGCATCACTATTGAAACCGATGCTACAACAAAAAAGAGTGTGTGCATAGTCCGCTCTGTAATCTGACGAGTATTTGCCATAATAATAACCAAAAATCTGTTTTTCTGGTTCCCATGCTCCAGCGTGAAAATATATACCGTCCGGGTTCCCACACTGGAGTATGGGGAATGAGGCATCTTGATCGCTCTCTAACCGTGAACTGTGAATCGTAAACCGTTACCTTATTGTTAATACAAACGCACATATCCACTGGCGGCAACGTGGTTTTGCCCCTTTTCGGGGTTAATAACATAATTAATAAAGTCAAGCGTTTCGCCTTTTGGCCAGCCATTTGTAAACATGAAGAGAGGTCTGCTTATTGGAAATGACCCGTTCAAAGTTGTCTCTTCTGTTCCTTCTATGCCATTTACTCTAAGCGCCTTTACGCCTGGGGTTAAATAACCAATTCCAATGTATCCTATAGCATATTTATTATTCGAAACAGCCTGAACTATTGCTCCATTAGAAGCCATGACCTGAGCCCTGGGAGTAATTCTTTCTTTTTTCATTACTTTCTTTTCCCATGTCTCAAATGTCCCGGAAGAAGTATCGCGTGAGTTCATAACGATCTGCAAATCAGGTCCCCCCAATTCTTTCCAGTTTTTTATCTCGCCGGTATATATGGCTTTAAGCTGATCAAGTGTAAGGTTGTTAATATTATTGCTGGGATGTACGACAGGAATGATGCTGTCATAGGCTATGGCAAAAGCAACTGGAAACACATTTTTCTCAACTGCCAGCTTTATCTCTTTATCCTTGATAAAACGTGAGGCAGTTGCAATATCCGTGCTTCCATCAATAAGCGCTTTGATTCCATTGCTTGACCCGCCGCCGGAAAGAGATATTTTTATATCAGGGTTCTCTTTCATGTAAGCTTCCACTGTTTTCTGTGCAATCGGCAAAACCGTGGTTGAACCCTTAATTACAAGATTCACGGCCTGTGCAGGATTTGTAGCAATAAAAAACAAGCCGGCAATCGCCATTACGACAATAGAGTTTATCTTTTTCATATTTTTCCTCCCTTTTTAATATGGTTACCTTAAAGCTTAAGTGTTAGTTTATTGTTAGAATATAATAAGATTTCCGTTAGCCCTAAAAGTTAATGACTATATCCAACTGCACGCGATCCTCGTCCTTTTTCTCATCCTTGCGCTCATCGTCACGTTCGGTAAAAAAACCAGTGGCTCTGGCCTGAATATTATCGGCAAGAAAATACCTGCCATGAATATAATGTCCTTTGTTATTGGTTCCTCCGCCGTGAAAGTCGGAATCAACGAACACAGCCGGAAATGCATAATCTTCCAATACCTGGTAATGATATTTTGCGTACCAATCCCCTTTTTTCTTTTTGTTCCCAACAGATAAACCTACAAGCCAGCCAGTGTCACGATCATCACCCCCATAGGCAGCGAGATCTGCAGGATCGCTATCTCCGGGATCAACCCCTTTTTCCATGAGTTCATCAATATCAGCGCCTACATTTATAATGTAGTTCCCGAATATGGAAAATGGCACGGGCAGGACATCTTTTATATTAACTTTTGCCGCCAGCTCCCAGCATTTGAATTCATTGAGAAGTTTCTTGTCATTGTCGAAAATCATCTGCTGGCCGTACTTGTTGTTGTATCCTAAAAATGTGTCTGTTTCATCCAGTGCGCCGTCTTTGTCCCATTCAAGTTCATCCAGGTTCTTAAAATCGTAATAAGTGCCTGCTAACTCAAATTTTATCTTTTTGGATGGTTTGATCTGAGTGCCTAATTGAAACACAAGGAGGGTCGGATCTCTATCGCTGTCCTTTATCTTTAATTCCTCAATAAACCACTGACCCAGATTGGAAAAGATGCTGATACTGTCTGTAATGTTAAAATTGAGGCTTTCTGAAACTCCTTCAGGATTGACATCAGGATCCCAGACCAGTGGGGTAGTAAACAGGGGGTTCTTATGTTTCCCGCCTGTGATCTTAAAAAAATCAGCAGGTTGCCAGGACGCGTATGCCCTGTCGATAAAGATCTGCTTGCCTCGAGCATGTTCGTCAAAACTCTGGTTTGTGGTATTCTGATAGCCTGATCCTGAAACCAGCCTGACCCCAACCTTTGTGGTATCTGTTATTTTCGTGTCAAAACCAAAACGAAGACGAAGCCGCTCACGATTGCGGTCATATTTGTCATCCCCCTCATCCCTCCATTGAGTATCATGGCGCAGCCTCAGGTCCCCCTTGAAATCAATTTTTTCTATTTTTTCTAAAAGTTTAAAAGTTTTTTCTTTCGCCTTATCTTCTCTTGCTTCTCTTGCTTCTTCCTCGGTAATAATTCCTTTTTGCTCCAGGATGTCCGCCAGGTCACTTCCCCTGGCCTGGAATCCGGTCAAAAGCACAAAACTCAAACAAAGTAATAGACTTAAGTGTAATCTTTTCATCTGTTTCCTCCTGTTAAATTTAATTTTTTCCACCCATTCTCGGATAGAATTTAATCTTGAGTTATCGGCTATTCTTATATCTATCTGTTAGAACAAAATGACAATTGTGTTAGATTTTGGTTAAACCTGAATTGAAAAAGACAGGCATCGAGAATAAAAGTGTTTCGAAAAGTTTTAAACGGAGAAATTTAAGAAAAGGGGGAAGGTGGATGTCAACTCAACCGTGGGTACAGTATTTGACATGAGATGTGTGATAGTCATACACAAGTTGATCAGCCTGGCGGTAGCAAATGTCCGGTAAAATCTAAGGAACCTCCCTGAAATCGGTAATCTCTACGCCCTCTTCGTCCCTCAAAAGCGCCCTGGCATTCAGAATGGCCTTTTGCATATCCTCTTCCGGGGTGTTTGAAATCCTCCCGTGTCCTGGATAGAGCTCGTTTATTTTTCTTGTCTCCAACAGATTGATTGAATTGATATAATCGCCAACACTTCCAGACTCGCCAATATAGGAAAGTGTGCCACCGGCAAATAGAGTATCCCCTGTAAAAAGGATCTTTCGGGTAAATTCATAAATGCAAATTGAACCGGAAGTATGCCCGGGTGTATGCACTACTTCCAGGATGTAGTTCCCGAGATCAAATCGAAATCTGTTTTCCAGCCAGAGATGAACTTTAAGAGATGGCTCGTTGAGATCGCCGGATTTATACATGGTAACGTATCTATCTTCAACGGTAATCTTGGTAGCAGCAAAGCGATGGGCAGCAATCAGGGAATAATCCTGGAAATAACGATTGGCTCCAATATGATCAAAATGTTCGTGGGTATTGATTACTATATCTATATCTCTGATCTTGAGTCCCAGTGTAAGCAAGGATTTTTGCAATTTTGAGAAATTTTTATCCACTCCTGAATCAATGAGAACATTCTTATAATCTCCCCTGATCATGTAGCTGTGGCTGCTGGTATCCTCTCCCTTGAGCCGGAAAATGTTGGGCTGCAATTCTATTATCAGGTCATCTTTTACCATAATTTCTCCATTCACTCTTTTTTGCGCCTTCTTCATCCTCATAAATCTTAAAGAACTGATCCATGCGATTTTCCTTAAAATAGTTTAGTATCTCCAGCTTCAAGGAACATAGCTTTAAGCATCCTCCGAGAAGGTCAATCTCCTTTTTCATACCATTTAAAACTCCCAGAAGGGTGATTGGTTCAAACTTCTCTAACTCTTTGAAATCCATAATTACTCTTATGCCTCTTTCCTTGAGATAAGAGGAAAGGATACTTTTGACCTGAAGAGCCTCATTCTTTTTGGGTTGACCTGAGATTTTTACAATAAAAAAATCGTCGTCCTTTACTATATGATATTTCATAACTCGTTTGTCCTCTTTTGTTTGTCTTATCTTTAACCTTTATTTAAGAGCGTTGGCCATAAATTATACCGCCTGCAACAGCAGTGATTGGCGCTACGGTCACAAGACCGAAACTTCCAACGATTGTGTTTAATATTTCAGCAGCCACAAAGTTTATGTTGAAAATGTTTATAAGCGGAACTCCCTTTTTTTTCTCCTCGCTAATGAAATATGATTTATGTTATAAAACCTGTTCCAACACCTCAAGCATTCCCTTGGTAGTGATTTCCAGGGTGGACTCATTCTGAATATATGCCTGGTCGCCCACCTGCCAGACGCTTCTCAACAGTCCCAACTTCCTTGAAAACAATCTGCAACCAATTTTAAGATTTCAAAGAACAATGTAAAAGAGATTGTAAGGGATGGCCGCACACGCTGGAAAGTGGAAAACGAAAACAACAACACTCTGAAAACAAAGGGATATCACCTTGAACACAACTATGGTCATGGCAAAAAGCACTTATCCTCTCTTTTGTTAACCTTAAACCTGCTGGCTTTCTTATTTCACACAGTACTTGAGATAATGGATGATAAATATAAACTGATTCGTGATAACCTTCCCACCCGCCAAACCTTTTTTGATGATATACGCGCCTTGACCCGATATTCGTACTTTGATAGTTGGGATGCCATGTTAACTTTTATGATACACGGACTCGAACTGGATGTTCCGGATACAAGTTAAATTATATTCGTGTCTCATTCAGTTGAACAGTCAAATCAGTATTGGCGCTAAAAATGACGAAATTTCGGAGCATCAATGGATTGGTTTGTTTAAAAACTGACTACAAACATGGTTAATGATGTTCTAAATTGAAAAATAACTTTTCCAGAAGCACGTATATCTTTAGTTCTCTCTATTTCGCCGACATACATTTTGAATTTGCATGATAAATGACCCAATACAGCTATCATCAGCTAAATTTAGATTCAAAATGAGAATTGCTGTTGTCAGCCTGAATATCCCTTGCAAAAACGGCGTTGGCGTATTCGCACAAAGTGTGACGCGGCAGCCGCACCCAACTGTGTTCCCACACCATGTCGGCATTGTCCAGATAGCCTTCAATATCCCTGACCAGCCTTTGGGACGATTCTCCTGTTGCTGCTCGTTTGATGAGATTTCGATAATAAGAGGACTGTTCGATTGCAATGGCCAGATCAACATTGTTTTTGCTTCCGCAAACTGCGGTTTGCAATTCGGTTTCCGATCCTGCCGTCACGTCATCAGCAGAAAACGGAAGTAATTCAATCATGGCCTCTCCTGACGTCTGGGCCATCCCGAAAAGAGACAGGATTTTCAGCAAGCCGGAAGGCGTATCAGGCGGGTTCGTACGCTTTTGAACAGATTTGGAATAACCGGTCGGCATGCGTATGGCAGTCATACTTTACCCATCAGCCCTGTCTATCATCTTGAAATTTTTTCTTTTGCATGATTGTACTTCCATTTGCGCTCATCCATCTTAGGGCTCGGTAAAAAATAACTTGGCATTTTTGCATCCCGACTTCACCATATCTTTAACCGACCTGCCCGCAATGCCTTTATTTCGCATGAGTTAGCATTGCCGTTTTGTTCTTATGAACACAAAAAAAGATAGACATAGCCTATTTTAATGCATAGCAGGCGGGTCTTCAATCGCACCTGATCTTAATAAAATTGGTCTCGAAATAGCTCGCTATTCCTGCGGTTTTGCTCAATCAGATCGATTAAATCTACAGCAAATTCGAGCGTAAATTCTACCAAGTTATTTTTGACCGAACCCTTAATAGATCAATCAACAGTTCAGTATTAGGATTTCGATCTTTGATGAATCTAAACCGTAAAACGATCAAACCCGCTACGAAAAAAAGCGCAAGAATTATAAAAAGTATCTCTTTCAATTCAGCACAAAGCCTCACAGAATGTTTTAGCGTGTTAGACTGAAGTTTCCCGACAGCCTTCAGCCTTCAGTCTATCCACCTTGAGTAGTTATCTTTTTTTAACCACATCAGTGTTACAGCGTTATTAAGGCAATGTTAAATTTGTGTTAATTCAAGCCAACAGGCCGGCCAGTATTTTCTTGCCCCCGATTTCCTGCAAATAAAAACAGCGCTTCGATGACAAGAAAAAATATCTGCTGTTATCAATTGCAATGAACAAAGGGACGGCAGTCAAATTCAGAGTACAAAAATGCAGGCTGAACCATTTCAAAAACGCTCGTTTTGAATATTTCACTTATAGCCCGTCCCTGCCAGCTATGGTGCACAGGGATATCCATTAAACCGGCAAGAGTCGGTACTGTGTCAATAATATTTACTTTGTCTGTAATTATGTGTTTTTGTCTCACTTCGGGGCCATATGCAATCCATGGGACAGTCATTACCTCAGGCGTATTTTCCGTATGATGATGATTGATGCCGCCATGATCACTATGTAGTATGATACTGTAACGGTCAGAAAGATTTGCTTTTTCCAGCTCATTTAAGACGATGCCAAGCGCTGTATCCGCAGTCTCGATGGCGTCAAGGTACTCCGTTGACATGAACCCTGACCTGTGTCCGGCAATATCGGTTCCTTCGAGATAAATAAAACAAAAGTCGGGACAGCAGGAATTCAGGCAACCAGCGGCAGCCTGTGCCACCTTGAGATCAATATTTTCTTTAGAACCGCTGTTAATAAAATGTGAGTGGTCCAGAGAACCTGGCGCTGAAAGGTTTCTTAAATGCTCCCAGGAGTAAAAAGCTGCGGTCTTTTTGCCGGAATCTTTTGCCACATCTATGATGCTTCTTGCTGTGGAGGACGGGTTAGGAGATCCGGTATTGGCAAGCACATTATGCGCTATTGGCGGCAGAGACGTAAAGATACTGAAATGGACAGGCAGTGTAATGGATGGGGTCACGGTCCGGGCTTTCAAGGTATGCGTGCCGTTTTCGATCATATAATCAATATTTGGCGTTTTTGCCAGCTCCAACCCGTCTGAACGGCATCCATCAATAATCACCAGAATGGTTTTATTCAATTTCTTCCCTCCTTATTCAAATGGTTTAGGCAAAAACTTATTTTTTTGCACTCAACCGCATCAATATTCGGTTTTTATGAGGGAAAAGTTAATTTTTTGTAAATAAGGGCTCGGAAAAAAATAAGTTGGAATGCAAAAATGCCAAGTTATTTTTTAGATAGCCCTAACTATCAGGGACCTCTCGAAAATCGGTAATCTCTACTTCCTCTTCGTCTCTCAAAAGCGCCCTGGCATTCAGAATGGCCTTTTGCATATCCTCTTCCGGGCTCTTTGAGACCTTTCCGTATAGAGATGAACTTTAAGAGATGGATCGTTGAGATCGCTGGATTTATACATGGTAACATATTTATCTTCTACTGTAATCTTGGTAGCAGCAAAGCGATGGGCGGCAATCAGGGAATAATCCTGAAAATAACGATTGGCTCCAATATGGCTGCTATCATCTATTGTAGGGGGGCTTTAAGAGATGAGTCTCGTTTTAAATTGCACCCATCTTGGATCTGGATTTTTTGGCAGGGGTAACAGGCTCGTCGCCCCACACTTGTTGGCGGCAGGTTAACCCTGGCGTTGGCCATTAAGGAACGTGGACGAAATAACTTCCCCAACTATACATCACAGCTTCAGGCCGCCTTTGTCCGGTCTCAAATCACAAAAATATTGAAATAGCTCGCTATTCCTTCAACTTTTGTGATCTGGGATCGAACAAATTCGACCCAAATCTGTGCGCCTACTTGAGGAAGTTAATTCGTCCACGTTCCTAATAATATTGACAAACCTGCCAGGAACCTTCTGCCTTCAGACTTCAGTCTATCCACCTGAAATTTTAGGCAGATGAATAACAAAATTGCTTCCTTTACCGGACTTACTCTCAACTGTTACGTATCCCCCGTGAGTCTGTATAATATGTTTAACAATGGCAAGGCCCAGTCCTGTGCCACCGAGCTTACGGCTTCTGGCTTTGTCCACTCTGTAGAATCTTTCAAAAAGACGGGGAAGATGTTCTTTTGGAATTCCAATGCCATAATCCTTAAAACTTATACAAACCTCGGTGTCCGTAATAATTGCCTCAATCTGAACTAAACCGTCTTTATCGCTGTACTTAACAGCATTATCAAGAAGGTTTACTGCAGCCTGTTCAAGAAGTGGAGGATCTATTCCGGCTGAAATATCTTCATTACATATCAGATCAACCTTTATGCTCTTTGCTTCTGCTTTTGCCTGGCAGACCTGAATAGCTGTTTTAATAACACTCCTGATATTACCTTTTATAAGCTTTATTTCTTTACTTTTATCTTTTTGCTCAATTACTGAAAGGCGCATAAGATCTTCTATTATAGCAACCAGGCGGTTAACATGTTTTTCGATAATATTTAAAAAACGCTTAGCTTCGCCCGGATTTTCCATTGCTCCGTGGCTTAAAGTCTCAACAAAGCCTTTTATTGCTGTAAGAGGTGTTTTGATTTCATGGGAAACATTGGATACAAATTCTTTCCGCATGTTTTCCAGACGCCTTAGCCGGGTCACATCGTTCAATACAACAATTATGCCTATAAAATTTTCACCTTCGTCTCGGAAAGAAGTGGTCTGAATATTCAAAATACTTTCCTCATCCTGATAAAGAACAATATCGCCTTCTGCATGGTCACCGCTTCCAAGAACGCTTTTTACAATTTTCTGCAGCTCATGGTTTCTGATCACTTCCTGAATGCTTCGCTGTTCTAAATCAGAGGAATTGCTTTTAAACATCCGGGCGGCTGCCTGATTTATACTGATGATTTTCTCATCTCTGTCAATAGCGATTACACCTTCCTTCATGCTTGAAAGAACGGCTTCAAGCTCATTACGCTGTTTTATTGCTGTCTTTATTCGATCATCCAGATGTGCGGCCATCTGGTTCATTGCTTCAGCTAAACCTCCCATCTCTTGTGTATCAGGAGCAGGCATTCTATAAGCCAAATCACCGCAAGCAAATTGCTCCGCGCCTTTTTTCATTTCCTCTATTGGCCTGCTTATACGTTTAGAAATAAATAAGCTGACTCCGGCAGCAAAAAGCGCTATCAGTAAATATCCGAAGCCTATCTTAATCTGAATTGATTTCAATTCATCATATATTGAAGTTATCGGTATTGAAGTACGTAAAACAGCAATAACCTCATTATTCTTCTCCAATGGTATCGCAACATACATCATATCTTGTCGAAGTGTACTGCTGTATCTATCAGAGGTTCCAATATTTCCAAGCAAAGCTTCCGCCACTTCAAAACGATTAGCATGGTTGTTCATATTTTCCGGTGCCTCTTCAGAATCACCGACCACTTTCCCTGAAGGAAGTATAACGGTAATGCGGATAGATGATTGCCTGCCTGCTGACTTGCATATAGAATCAACAGACATTTCATCCAGAGGTGCAATGTAGTTTCCCACCTGTTTTTCCAATAGATGTGCTCTTGACTTGAGGTCTGCAGCAGTCCGTTCAAGAAAAAACTGTTTAAAGGCACTTGAAGCGAAAAGGCTGACAGCCAGAAGAGAAATAAGTGTAATCAGCAGGTAAGATGGATATAACTGCCAAAGCAATCGTTTCTTTTTTTTCATGGATTTTCCCTGAACCTGTACCCTACCCCTCTTACAGTTTCTATGTATCTGCCACAGGAGCCGAGCTTTTTCCGCAGTCCAACAATCTGAACATCAACGGATCTATCCGTAACCGGGTAATAATCTCCACGAACCGCATCAACAATCTGAGTACGCGTAAAGACCCACCCAGGTCTCTTTGCAAGATAATAAAGTACCTGGAACTCAGTAAATGTCAAATCAACAGGCTTTCCATTTGCAATGATTTCTCGTTTGTGAGAATTAATTACAATATCGTGTACTTGAATAACCGACATATCATCATCGGTTTCCTCCTTCTTTTTCCTGCGGATAACAGCACGTACTCTTGCAATTAAAATTCTGGGGCTGAAAGGCTTGGTTACGTAGTCGTCAGCTCCAAGTTCCAAACCAGTAACGATATCCGCCTCCTCTCCTTTTGCCGTCAACATAATGATTGGGACATGCTTTGTTTTTGAATCACTTTTCAAATTTTTTGCAACTTCAAGACCATCTATACCAGGAAGCATTAGATCCAGCACGATTAAATCCAGCTTCTCTGATCCGGCCTTTTTAAGGCATTTCTCACCGGAAGATGCGCTAATTACTTGATAGCCTTCTCTGGCAAGATTATATCTTACCAGCTCAAGGATATCTTCTTCGTCATCTACAACCAGGATACATTCTTTTGCCATAGTTTTTTCCTTTTAAAAATTATAATTATAAAACCATATTAACATAATGTTAGTATAATGTTAATATAATGTTAATTTTTTATATACCTCGGAAAGTTGCAAATTGCGGTTTTTCAAGGTATATTACACCTTTTAATTTTGCTGTTTACTTTTATTTTACCATAAAGTAAGGAACCAAGATAAAAACAACTTAAACCTAAATTGGAGTAAGCGACGCCGCAACCACGGCTAAGGGCTCAGTCAAAAATAACTTGGTAGAAATTGCGCCCGAATTTGCCGTAGATTTAATCGATCTGATTGAGCAAAACCGCAGGAATAGCGAGCTATTTCGAGGCCAATTTTATTAAGATCAGGTGCGATTGAAGACCCGCCTGCTATGCATTAAAATAGGCTATGTCTATCTTTTTTTGTGTTCATAAGAACAAAACGGCAATGCTAACTCATGCGAAATAAAGGCATTGCGGGCAGGTCGGTTAAAGATATGGTGAAGTCGGGATGCAAAAATGCCAAGTTATTTTTGACCGAGCCCTAAAGCTTTTATCAATGCCTGGCGGCGTTCTGATGAGTCACGGCTCAATTTCTTGATTGAAATTATTGCAGGAGCCGGGGTATCGGGATACGAACGCCCCTCAAAGAGCGTCCCTCCCAGGTGAGTAGCCCAATCAGGCTCTCCCAGAACCGGACGTGAACCTCTCGACTCATCCGCCCCCCTATCGGCATGCAACTGCGTTATTAAATCCAAAACGATATCGCGTGATCTTTCGAACAGCAGAATAATGGTATCTTTGGATTTTGAAATTGCCTGAGTAAAATTTATTTTTGAATATTAAATATTTACAGTTGTTGTTATAACAAAAAAAATCTGCTTGCTAATTATAATAACATACTATATTTAATTTACTTAAATTTAAGGGTTAAATATATGGCAAATCCATACAAAATTCTAATTATTGATGATAATGAAGAAATTCTTAACGTCCTTTATAATTTTTTCAGAAAGAAAAAATATGATGTTGCGTCTGCTTCTAATGGCCTGGATGGATTAAAATTGTTTGAAGCTGAAAAAGATGGATTTGATTTAGTTATTACAGATCTTGTCATGCCCAATATAAGTGGTGTCGCAATAATAACAATTGTAAAGCGAAAATACCCTGATATGCCGGTTATAGCTATAACTGGATGGGGAGAGCATCCGGAAGCTTTAGCGATAGAATCACATGCTGATCTGGTATTTAAAAAACCTTTTGAACTTCCTGAGCTTGATAAAGCAATTACCGATCTTCTTTCCAAAAAAAAGGCTAAGGATTTGTCATGAAATAAGCATTGTATGATATTAAATTTAACTTATTGATTTATTATAGCTGTAAAGCATAGAAGAAAAGATATATGGGCCCCACTTTAATTGGTACAAGCAAAAATATTATAAGAATAAAAGAACTTATTAAACACGTTGCAGGAACTGGTTTAAATATTGTAATTTCAGGTGAGACCGGGGTAGGAAAAGAAGTCATTGCACAAAAACTGTATGAAAGCTCTCCAAGAAAAGGCAAGCCTTTCATAAAAATTAATTGTGCGGCATTGCCCGAGGGATTACTGGAAAGCGAACTTTTTGGTTATGAACGTGGTGCATTTACCGGCGCAGAAAGAAAAAAAAGAGGAAAATTCAAAATAGCTCATGAAGGAGTTTTGTTTTTAGATGAAATCGGCGATATGTCTATTTCGCTTCAGTCCAAACTTCTTCATGTGCTTCAAAGTGGGGAGTTTGCCCCTCTCGGATCTGAAAAAGAAATAAGAACCGATACCTGGGTAATAGCTGCTACAAATCATGATCTTGAGCAAGACCTGAAAAATGGCAAATTCAGAGAAGATTTATATTACAGACTAAACATTATAAAGATTCATATATCTCCGCTTCGTGAGAGAGTTGAAGATATACCACTATTAATTGAATATTATATAAAGATATACAATTCGCAATTTGTAAGCAAGAATCTTATAAAACCGAATAAAAACATTATGGAGAAGTTACTATCATATCACTGGCCAGGTAATGTTAGACAACTCCAGAATGTATTGAAAAGATCTATTGTTTTAAACGACTGGGAAAAAATTATTGGAGAATTTTCAACCAGTATTGATAATGCTAAAAAAGATTCAATTACGTCTAAATTGCCACCGGAAAAGTTCACACCTGTTGCTGATTTTATTAACTTTGAAGGTGAAAATTCACCTGATCTTGCATCTTTTTCTCTTAAAAAAATAAGGAAAAATATTACAGATAAGGTTGAAAAAGAGGCTATATCTTATGTTCTAGGTAAAACAGGGTGGAACCGGAGCAATGCAGCTAAAATTTTAAAAATCAGTTATAAAACCCTCCTGTATAAAATTAGCGACCTTAATATTGCCCCACCTCAATAGATTAAAGCTATTAGCTTTTAGCTAATAGCTAAAAATCTTCGATTTTGTGAATAGCCCAATTTCTAATTTCAACGTTCCGTGAACGCTTACTCTTAAAGATATGGTCTGCCGAAGTCTGCTTCTCCTTTTGGAATCAAAGGGCTTTATCAAACTGCCTGCCCGAAAATGTACACCAGCCAATCCTCTTGCAAACCGAAAGAAACCGGCCAGGGTAGTTATTGACTAAACTCCTGTTCAATGTCCTATTGGCGATTTGCTCCCTGTTAAACTTGAACAAGTACGCAGAAAGTTGGGGAAACGAAAAACGACGAGGCCAGAACAGTCTACCTCATAGTGAGCGATGCCGATTTGAGGCTTGCGGTTCAGCGTCAGCATGCCTACCTGGAATCGCAGTTGGGCACAAATTCGGGCACAATCGCCGATTTTGACGCAAAAAAGGGGCAACCCAAAGTGGGCTAACCCCTTGTTTTTACTGGTGCGCCCGGCAGGATTCGAACCTGCGACCTACGGATTCGTAGTCCGGCACTCTATCCGGGCTGAGCTACGAGCGCAAATTAAATTGAAGTTTGATAGGTTTTTAAGCTATACTTTATTTTATGTCAATGATAACTTTATAGATTAGGAACGTGGACGAAATAACTTCCCTAAGTAGGCGCACAGATTTGGGTCGAATTTGTTTGATCTCAGATCACAAAAGTTGATGGAATAGCGAGCTATTTCAATATTTTTGGGATTTGAGATCAGACAAAGGCGGACTGAAGCTGTGATGCATAGTTGGGGAAGTTATTTCGTCCACGTTCCTTATGCATATTAATGAACAGGATTTGTAGCAGTTAGCTTTTAGCAATTAGTCTTTAGCTTAAAAAATCAAACGGATAACACATTCAGCTAAGAGCTGACAGCTAAAGGCTAATAGCTTTTTCACAAATCTTCACATCGGCAAATAAGCTGAAACTATTGCCGGCATTAAAAAAATACTTTTAGGACAGACACTAATTATGCATGATAATCATTCAAAATTAATGAAATTTGCCATAAATGAGGCTGTAAAAGCTGGACAGAATGATGAAGTTCCAGTTGGTGCGGTTATCGTTGGTGAATCAGGCGAAATACTCTCCCTGGCGCATAACAGCACAATAAAGCTTTCTGATCCCGCGGCTCATGCAGAAATACTTGCACTACGTATGGCAGCGAAGAGGCTTCTTAATTACAGGTTGTTAAATACGACGTTGTATGTTACTGTCGAACCGTGTATTATGTGTATGGGAGCAATCATACATGCCAGAGTGTCAAGGGTAGTTTTTGGTACAAATGACCCCAAATGGGGAGCAGCCGGATCTCTTTATAATTTTGCAAATGATTCCAGGCTTAATCACCAGCCGGAAATTATTGGCGGGGTATGCAAAGATGAGTGTAAATCCTTGATTCAGGATTTTTTTCGCTCAAAACGCAATCCAATATCGACTTACAAATGATATAAATTTAGCGCTTAGAGCGAACTTTTTCAACCTGTGCGGTTAGGCTGAGGGCTATGCATGTTTAAAGTGGCTATATTCACCGCAGAGCCGCGGAGAACGCAGAGATCGATTCTTTTTTGTTTTCCCTTGAGATGGACGGAAAACAATAAACTCAATCATAAGCCTTGTGGCGTACAAACGAATGGCGGAGAATATTCGATATTATTGTATTCTTAACTATCGCAAAGCGATGGGAACTATTTCTTTTCTGCCCTCTCAGCAGAAAAAAAATAATATTTTTCCTTTGCGACCTCTGCGCCTTGAGCGAAGCGGGCGGTAAAAAAAGAAAATTCCTATACTATAAATTTAAAGGAGCTAACCTGTGTCAAATATTGTAATAGTCGGAACTCAATGGGGTGATGAAGGTAAAGGTAAAATCGTTGATCTGCTGGCGGAATTTGCTGATATGGTCGTGCGTTTTCAGGGAGGAAATAATGCCGGCCACACGATGGTTGTTAACGGTGAACAGTTCATCAGCCATCTGGTGCCCTCTGGCATTTTACAGAACAAAACCTGTATCATCGGCAATGGGATGGTAATTGACCCTTCTGTTTTATTAGAAGAAATAGATTACTTAATCAGCAAGGGAATAAATGTGGGGCCGGATAACTTAAAGATAAGCGAAAAAGCTCACATAATTATGCCTTATCACAAGCATCTTGATAATGCCCGGGAGAAGATGAAAGGCGACAAGAAGATTGGAACCACCGGACGTGGAATCGGCCCTTGCTATGAAGACAAGGCGACTCGCAGAGGGATAAGATTCATTGAATTAATAGATAGAGAGCTTTTTAAAGAAAAGGTAAAATCAATAGTAAAAGAAAAAAATTTCTATTTAAAAAACTTTCTTTCCTATGAAACAGTTGATCTGGAAAGCATAATTAATCAATATAATAATTATGCTAAAAAGTTTGCTCCCTATGTTACAAATATTTCTATTGTTATCTATGACGCCATAAAAGCAGGCAAACAGGTCCTGTTTGAAGGTGCTCAAGGCGCCCATCTTGACATTGATCACGGCACATATCCATATGTAACTTCATCAAATACAATTGCAGGAAATGCATGTGGTGGAACCGGCATTGGCCCAAAGGAGATAACAGGCGTTATTGGCATTGTTAAAGCTTATACCACACGGGTTGGTGAAGGCCCCTTCCCTGCTGAACTTTTTGATGAAACCGGTGATGCGATACAAAAGAAAGGCGCTGAATTTGGTGCTACAACCGGTAGAAAGCGAAGATGCGGATGGCTTGATACAGTAATACTAAGAAATGCAGTACGTCTTAACGGGCTTACAGGCATTGCCATTACCAAACTTGACGTTTTAGGAGGACTGGAAACACTAAACATATGTACCAGCTATGAATATAATGGAAAGCCTATAAATGATTTTCCAGCATGTCTCAAAACACTTGCAGACTGCAAACCTGTATACGAAACACTGCCTGGATGGTCGGAAGATATTTCTATTATCAAAAAATTTGAAGATCTACCTCAAAATGCAATAAATTATCTTAAAAGAGTTGAAGAGCTTATTGAAACGCCTATTAATATAGTATCTGTTGGCCCCGGTAGAGATGAGACAATTATGCTGAACAATCCTTTTAATTAACGCCCTTCGGGCAAGCTCTTAGCAATTAGCTTTTAGCTTAAAAAATCAAACAGATAACACATTCAGCTAAGAGCTAAGAGCTAAGAGCTAATGGCTAATAGCTTTTTCACACATTTCCATTGACAATATTCAGATGATAGCATAAATATTTTCCCGAAGTCGGGACGTGGCTCAGCCTGGTAGAGCACAGCGTTCGGGACGCTGGGGTCGCTGGTTCAAATCCAGTCGTCCCGACCATTTCACTTCTAATAAATCCATAGTGATTCAGGATATTCACGAATACGAACAGACCCAGGAAAGTCTTGCACTGCTGAAAATCCTGGCACAAAGCCGGAAAAGTCTGAATAAAGGAGATGTTCGACTTGCGGCAGATGTTTTCAATGAGTTGAAAACGAAAATGAAAGATGATTCAACCTCATGAGTTTTACAATCCATATAATAGGAGATGCTGAAAAAATTATCTATCGCTGTGTAACCCTGAGCACCTCCTCAATTGTCGTAATCCCATCCAAAAGCTTTTGAATCCCATCCTGGCGTAAAGTGATCATGTTTTGATTCAAAGCTTCATTTTTTATCCTGTTTGAATCATAGGTTTTAAGTATCAAATTCTTTAAATGGCTGTTCAATACCATAATCTCAAAAATAGCCATTCTACTCTTGTAGCCGGTATTAAAACATTTTTCACAACCTTTTGCTTTGTATATCTTACCACCTTTGAATTTATCTGGAATGACTCCAAGTCCTTCAAGTGCGATATAATCCGGCTCACCTGCTTCTTTGCAATAACTGCAAAGAACACGGATTAACCTCTGTGCTACGACAGCCATAACCGATGATGAAATTAAAAAGGGTTCGATGCCGATATCAACAAGACGGGTAATAGCGCTTGCAGAATCATTTGTGTGAAGTGTGGAAAAAACAAGGTGCCCGGTTAAAGCTGAATGAACTGCTATTTCTGCTGTTTCCCTGTCTCGTATTTCTCCTATAAGTATGACATCAGGATCCTGCCTTACAATTGATCTGAGTCCCCGTGCAAAAGTAAGGTTTATCTTTGGATTGACCTGCATCTGGCTAATGCCTTTAATCTGGTATTCTATCGGATCTTCTATAGTTATGATATTAATATCGGGTGTATTTATGGATGATAAAATTGCATACAGAGTTGTTGTCTTACCACTTCCGGTAGGTCCTGTAACAAGAATAATGCCATTCGGAGATCTAACAAGATTTTCCAGCAAAGCAAGCCGTTCGGAAGAAAGGCCGATTTCAGTGAGTCTAAGCAGTGAACCGGATTTGTTAAGAAGCCTTAGAACTAAACGCTCACCAAACGAAGACGGAATTATGGAAACCCTTACATCAATGCTCTGGCCACCCATTTTGACTTCAAAACGTCCGTCCTGGGGAAGGCGTTTTTCAGCAATGTTCATCTTTGCCATGACCTTTATTCTGGAAATCAAAGCAGGCTGAATCCCCATAGGAGGAGAAAGAAGGTCATAAAGTATACCATCCACACGGTAACGGACTTTAAAACTGCTCTGGTATGGCTCTATATGAATATCGCTTGCACGAGCTTTAATAGATTGAGAGATAATATGATTAACCAGCTTGATAATCGGCGCGTCACTGGTGTCATCCAAAAGATCCGCAGTATCTTCAAGTCCGGCTATGGTAATACTGCCGTTTTCTTCCATGTTCTGAACAAGCTGCTGTGCGGAATCTCTGCTGATATCATAGCTTATATTTATGGCGGAAGTAATGGAATTCTTTGTTGCAAGAACAACTTTATAATCATCAAAGCCGAGAATCCTTACCAGATCATCTATTGCCTGCAAGCTGACAGGGTCATTTATTGCTATTATGCTGCCTGGGCCATCAACAACCTTCTCCTTGTTCGTCAAAGGAACCATGACATATTTTTTAAGGAATTGGATTGATATCTTCCTGGTAAAATCATTACTGATATGGTCAACAGGAAGTTCATGCCAAAATGGAATATCATACAAAACGCTTAATGTTTCAAGGAGTTGAGCCTCAGTAATAATTTTTTTATTTACAAGTATTTCTCCAGTGTTACCTCCTTTTTCTTTTATTGTCCTCCAGACTTCTTTAATATCTTCTTCTGAGACTAAAGTCCTGTCTTTAAGTATCTGTAAAAGAGATTTACTCATTCACCGGCACCATTTTTGTACATCTTGATGTTGCCTTCTTTTATTTTGTCGATCTGGTCTTTCTTCTTTTTATAAACCATATCTGCTTCCACAGGATTTTTTATAACATGGGGTGTGAGAAAAATAAAAAGATTGGTCTTCTCATTTGATTTTGACATTGACTTGAAAGCCCATCCAAGCACAGGTATATTTCCAAGGCATGGAACCATGTATTCTATGTTGGAAAAGCTGTCGTCGATAAGCCCGCCTATAACAACGGTATTTTTATCCTTGACAATAACTGTTGTATCAATAGTGCGCTTTAAAGTTGTTGGACGAAACTCTGCGCCGCTGATTGCTTCCAGCTTGGTTACCTCCTGAGAAATGTTGAGGCGGACCATCCTGTCCTTGCTGATTTGAGGCGTAATCTTCAAGGTTATTCCGACATCTTTGTATTCATAATTGCTATAGTTTATATCTGACCCTATGTTTGTTGTATCCTGTCTGGTTATATAGGGGATATTTTTTCCAACAGTGATACTTGCTTCCTCATTATCTGTGGTTAGAATCTGCGGTGTTGAAAGTATGTGAACATCTTTGTCCTTCTTATAGGCATGTATGACCGCCGCCAGATTGGGAAAGATAATATTTCCGATTTGAACAAATTCACCAAAGATACCGAGAGAAAAACCGGAAGGCAGTGAGCCTGCGGCCATTTTTGTTACGTTGTTGTATCCACTATCATCGCCGCCGCTAAAGCCGCCGCCAAAAAATCCTGTCTTACTCTGACCATCATAGTCTGTCTTGCCGCCCGCCTGCCACTCTGTTCCAAGGTTAAATTCCTTGTTCACATTTACTTCCATGATCAAGCATTCAATATAGACCATTGCTCTTGGAATATCCAGCTTCTTTATTATTTCTTCAAGTATCAGATAGTCATCCTTTCCCGCCATAATAATGAGGGTGTTGGTGGCCTTATCCGCTTTTATTATGACATCGCCTGAAATAAGAGGGGCTTCTTTTTTTCCTTTGGCGGGGATGCTCTGTTTTGCCGGCAGTTCCTGGAGAACCTTTGCCAGATCTTCGGCAGTAGCATTTTCAAGATAATAAACACGAATTTTCTCTTTGCCTCTCGGAACCTCCCTGTCGAGCAACTTAACAAGCTTTTTAATCCTGATAGTATCATTTTCGCTGGCAAGTAACACAATTGTATTTGTCCGTTCATCTGCTACGAACTTAACAGATTTTCCCAAATCTCCTTTTTTTGGTCTAAGCCTCGTTTGGAATACAGTACTTAATATTTTTACCAGCTTTTCGGCACCTGCAAATTCAAGCGGAATAACAGAAAGTTCCAGGCCGGTACCTGTAACATCAATGACATCAAGAATTTTCAGCAGTCTTGTTATGTTTGAATAAGTATCAGTAATCACAAGCATGTTTGTAGGAGAATAGGCCAAAACCAGGCTGCTTTTGGAAATTAAAGGAGCAAAAAGCTTTTTAATTTCACCAGGATCAGCATATTTTAAGTGTACGAGTTGCGTTACAACTTTATCTTCTGGTGACCTTGTCTCCTCTTTAAACATTGTTTCAATATTCTTTGAACGCGCATCAGGGGATGGAACTATTTTAATTACTTTGCCTGATTTTACCGTAGAATAACCATGGACTTCCAGAACGGATTCAAAAACCTTGTAAGCTTCACCAATAGAAATTTTAGAAGGAGAAATTATATTTACTGCCCCCCTAACTCTTTGATCTATAACGAAATTTTTGCCGGTTAGTTCGCTTATGAATTTAATAAATACGCTTATATCAACGTTGTTGAAATCTATGGAGACCAGTTGTTTTGATTCAGCAGCATGTTTTATTTCACTCCCAATTTCATTTGCCGAATTTTCAGTAGCTGATGAAATGGATATAAGCACGAAACTGATAATAATAAATAAACATAAAATGCCTTTTAAGCGATTTGTGAATGATTTCATTTTATTTACCAATCATTTTTATTCTTATATGTTGCAGATTAGTGTTAATCTATGGCATCCTATTAAGATAAGTTAAAAGTAGTTTACACTTTGTTGATCTTGTATTTTGGCAGTGAAATTGGAAAATAGAAAAAATACAAAGATGTAGATGCGTTACCTAATTTCAAATTTCCAGTTTCCAGTTTCGACATCGGCATTCAATTCGATAATACACGCTTTTTCGAAAAAAGTGTAAACTGGTGAATGAAGGATGCCTAATCTATTATACTTTGTTCTTCCCATATTATATCTTTATGCTTTCCTTTACGTTTTATCTGAAGCTGAACATCGGGAGATGCCTTTAAACTTTTGTAAAACTTCTGGATATCGTCAACGGATCCTATATTCTCGCCGTTCACTCCTTTTATAATATCACCGTTTTTCAAACCCATTTTATTAAAAAGTGAATCAGGCTTAATTCTTGTTAAAATAATGCCGCCTATCTTTCCTTTTTCAAAATAGGGTTTAATGTTCGCCTGACCCATAAGATTGTTGACTTCTTTAAAAACCTTTTCCGTTTGTAAACGGTTAGATTTTATATTACGCTTATGTATTACATTCGATTTCAAAACAGACTTATTTGTTTTTTTATTTGCTGACAACTCCTCAATCTCAAGGATCTCATCTCTTCCATTTATACTTAGAACAACTTTTTCTCTGAAAATCATTTTTACTGTTGCATCCTGAATTTTATCGCCGACTCTGTACAAATTTTGTTTTTTAGCTTTCAGTTCTTCAATAACAGCGTATGCCGTTTGTTTATCATCCGCAGTAACGGTTCCCCATAGCCTTAACTTTAAATCAGTATGCTTCAGTGCCTCTAAATTAATCTTGTCTTTCAAGATCTTGTTTGATTTTTTTTTTGTTTTTAAAAGATCTCGTTCAATAATTGGGCTGTAATAAGACAGGCTTTTATGATTTTCATCTTCCTTGTATGATATTTTCTCTATTCTTGTATCGCCTTTCAGGTCAATATTATTTATATCCTCGGCTATTATTTTGTAAAAAATTTTTATGCAGAAATAACCGACGACAACTATTAAAAAAATATTTAATGCTAAAAAATATCGTTTCATAATTACACACATCGTAATCGTTCACGGTTCACAGTTTACTGTTTTATGTTTTGAACAACCGTAAACTGTGAACCGTGAATCTGAGTAGTTATAGACTATATTCCTATTGTTTCAACCTTTAAGACAGCATTGATGAGATCTTCCTGCCCACCAGCCTTTGAAATTGAAAGCCTGTTAATAAAAACGTTAGTGTCTGTTGTTTCTACCATATAAAGATACGAAATAAAATCTTTTAAAGTTACATTCTGAAGCTTAATTTCTACCGATGATATCTTGTAGTTACTGTTTTTAGCAACTGAAGTTGAAGGCTTCATATATACAATATGATCTTTTATCGCTGCTTTTCCGGCAAGACTGTCTATCAAGGAAAAAAGTGTAAAGTTCTTTTCTCTTTTTGCAAAGCGTAACTTTGATAAATCAGCCTTGTAACTTATGGCATCGTGTTTTGATTTTAGAACTATCATCTCCTCAAGTATTTTTGTTTTAACCTGAATAGCCCTTGTAACACGTTCCCTTTTATCGATAACCGGGAATACTATAAATTTAATTAAAACAAATATGCAGATAATAACTGCTGCCGCATATACTGAATATTTTTCACGTTTGTTCAGCTTCATATTATTTAAAACCACTATAACTTAATTTGCAGCTTAAAGCGCACCCTGTTTTCAGCCTTATCTATATTGGCCGAGCCTATTATGACTTTTTTAAAAAAATCCGCTTGTTCGAGCTTGCTCTTAATTTTGTTCACAGAATTAAATGTATCTGTATTTCCCACTATCATTAAGTCTTCAAATCCAAACACAAACTTTGTAACCTCAACATCAATTTCCTCTGGAATGAGCCTGCTGATTTCATAAAAAATATCAATTGCGCGGATATCTCTATGAGTTTCTCCCTGGAATAAAGAGCTTTTTTGTGCCTTTTGTATTCCAACCTGCATCTGATGCAGTGGATCTACTATATTTTTAACATCAGGAAAAGTTGTTTTAAATAAATCGGTTATCTTATGCTCTATGCTTGACAACTTTTTGTTCATTAAATAAGTATTAACAATTACATTAGAAAATGATGTTGCCAGAACTACTCCGGCAAGAAATCCCGTTATAATCAGGGCATTTTTGTTTTCTTCCCAATATTTTTTTAAGGAAAAATAATCTTTATTAAAATTTAAACTATTAAGCCCTTTTAGCTCAACCAGCGAGAGCGCAAAAGCATTGTCCATTCTTTCAGGCTTCCAGGAATTTCCAGGATGATTTTTTATTTGAACTGATGTGCCGGCAACAAGATTCGTCTGCTTTACGGAAATTCCCAAAATACTTTCCATCTTCTGTTCAAATCCAGTTTCACCAATGCTGTTTCCTGTTGTAATAATTACATCCGGTTGAAAATCAAGGTGGAAAATCTCTTCAAAAGTAGAAATTGCCTGCTTTATATTTAAACAAAGTGATTCTATTTTCGAGGTATCAATTGAGTTTAATCTAAAGGAACGAATATAATATACCTGCCCTGATCTTACTATAAATACAGCGCATTTTTCATTACCTGTATCCACAAAAAGAAAATTATCAGGGATATCTGCAAGCTCGGTCAGACACAGTACTGCGGCTGAGCCCCCGACCGTTATTATCTTTGGATTAACATTAAAGGATTTTAGTTTGTTAAGATATAATTGAATACCGGCTTTTTCAACAGCAGCCACGATTAAGTCTGTGTTGTCATCAGATGTTAAAGAATTAAAATCAATTACAAGGTCATCGACCTTAAAAGGAAGGGTGGTTTCAAGTTCAAAAGGCAAAATCTGTCTTATCTTTTTCCGATTTTTGAAAGGCACCTGAATGTTTCTGTACGAAATTTGGTCGGAAGGGAATGAAGCAATGCATACAGAACCAGTTATATCCATTTTTTTTGTAATAATATCAAGAGAATACGATATTATACTCTCAATATCTTTTTGATCTGATATCGGAACATATTCATGAGCTTCTATAAAGTTTTCCTTGATATTATTCTTTACCAACACTGCAGATACGGAATCATATCGAACATCAAGCCCAAGTATCTTCTTGCTCGTGGCATTTAATAATATATTTTGAAGCTTTTTCATCATACTTGATATAGGCTTTTACTCAGTCTGCCAGCTTAATATTTTGCATTTCCACTTGCCGGATTCATTATCTTCTAAGCGCTGAACTATTGCTGTTGTGATCATTTCCATTTCCCGCAGTTTAGCAACAGACACAATTTGAAAAAAATCACTTGAAGTTGTAATTAGATTCGAATCAATCTCAATATTTTCACAGCCGGGAACATTCTTATACCATATATTGCTTGATAAATCATAGAGAAATTTTAGATCCGACATTTCCTGACGGTATTCACAGATATCCGAAGATAGATGCCTGCTGTCATCGGGCAGTAAAGCCGCAATAACATGAGCCTCTGCCGTGTTGATATTAATTTTCCCTGCATATGTACTGTCGGGATTTGTCATACCATAGACAGTCATATATTCTGAAATACCGGGCATTCCATTATAGTTATAAAAAATTTCGGGGCTAACGCCTTTTATCATTGCAAGCTGGTTTAAATCAGATAATGGAGCATTCCTGCAAGAATATGGAGTGTCGCTGTCGTGGTAATATTCTGATTCCGCCCCACTTAAACCTGTAATTTCATCATCAAAATCCAGCCAGTCCTTAACGGAATTTATTATGCAGGAAGGATCAATTTCTTCAGGCAATTCACGTTCAACAATTATAAGCCGCAAAAAATGATCCCAGAGATTCTTTTGAATTTCACTAAATTCACTCCTGTCAGGATATGCTACAAGTGCATTAACCTGAATCTTGCCGAGTTCATCACTGATTTTTAATTTTATTTCGCCATCCTCAAAGGGAATATCTTCCAATAAAAAAGCAAACTTATCAGGATCGGCCCAGTCTTCCTGTATAGAGTCTGTTTCTGATTCGAGTTTATCTTTAATAAGCAAAGCAATTGCTGCATTTAGTCCTGAAGATGTCATATGCGATAATGTATATTGATCCATGATTGCTGCAGTTGATGCAATCACAGATCTGCTCTTCCTGTTTAACTCCAATGCTATTGTAATTAATAATGTTATTACTGCAATAGTAACAAGGATTGCCACCCCTCGGTTACTGCTTAATATTCTTGTAATCATTATTGAATCTTAACTGGTTTTTTCTCTGTAAACCGGAATTGTTACCATTGCTTCCAAAAAAATAGAGTTTGGTTCATCCCCTACCTCAAGTTCTATACTTATTGCCCTTGGAGTCGAATGCCGGAACTCATCGGACTGTGAATCCCAAAAATCATATTCATTTCCATCATAGCCATAATATTTGAATTCCAAAGATTTTACTCTTTCACATAACAAAGGATCGCTATCTCTTTTTTTAAAAAATTTATAGGGATACAGACTATCTGCTCTCCTGATAACATAATTATCTTTATCTGTTTCTTGAACATAATAAATAATTTCTGCAATCCCATACCGCATATCATGCTCAAGATTTATATGCGCCAGAGAAGTAAACCTTAGTTTTGAGAATTCTCTGCTTCCCACTTCGGTATTTTCACCCACAATACGATAAGCTCCCAGCAGACCATCTGGATTTAAAGATGTATCCTCAGGGCAATATGCATGGATGGATTTAAGATCGGTAATAATTCTGTTAAGACAATTTTTAGCCATATCGCATGTGGTAAGCTCTTCAGATATAGAGCCGGTGCCACTCAGTATTGCATTAAATGAACTGAAAATAGTTGTGATAATTATGCTGAAGATAAATATTGCAATCAAAATTTCGACCAGGGTAAAACCCAGGCTGGACAAGCCAGAACCGGAACCAAAGTGAAAAGTGAAAAGTGAAAAGTGAAAATTTGTGGTATTGCTTTGCTCTGTCATTTTAATTAAATCTATATGCCCTGAGACTGTACGAAAATTCTTCAATGTCAGTAAATACAGTAACATCTATTTTCTTTAGCTCACCTGCAGCATATCCAAGAAATTCAGATTCAGCATCATCTATGGAAATATTATACCTGTAACCAGGATAATTATCTCCGAATAGCCCTGAATCATAAATACTTTCATAAGCTGTTTTTAATTCAAGCTCCTCTATTTTATTCTGAGCCAATAGCGGCGCAAGGGTATAAAACTTTGCCGCTTGAATCATTGATATAGTCTGCTTATGCATCTTAAATATACTTAAAAAGACAATTGCAATGATGGATATCGCCACCAGAATTTCAAGCAGCGAAAAGCCAGACCGTAATATTAGCGATTTGTCAGTTTTCAAACTCCACATATTTTTCATACAGCTCGACCTTAGATAAAAAAGGTTCTATAAGAAAAGAAAGCTGTTTGTTGCTGCTGTCTTCAATATGAATCAATGCCTTGTCGGAATATCCTTTTTTATAAAAATAAATATCTGCACGCCCGAATAACATTTTATCTTTACCAGGATATTCAACATCAAGCAAATTTATATCATCCGGAAGCTCAAAACCTTGTTGCTCGGCATTTTGCATTTCTTCTTCCGACATTAATTCATCTGTCACCCACATTCTGTTATTATCTAAATCAATATGTAAAAAATAACTCTTATGGTTAGTGATTGAGCCTTCCTTTAATGCCTTTACTTTACCGATAATCCAGCGAGATACTCTTTTTGTACTATCAAACATAACTGCTTCCTGGAATTTCGGAATATACAAAAAAAGCATAATACTGATAAGAAAAACCACAATTATCAGCTCAATGAGAGTAAAACCTCTGTTTTGTCTTTTGTAAAACATGATGGATAGCGTTTATGGATGAACTCTATTCAATTTCCCAGCTATTAATATCCTCGTTCTTTTCCTCACCTCCAGGCAAACCGTCGGCACCATATGACATAATATCATAGTCATAATTAATACCTGGACAAAGATAAACAAAATTATTATCCCATGGATCTTTGGGGAGCTTTCCCTTTTCAAGATAGCCACCCTTGCGCCATTTTTTCGGAAGAGTCCCTGTCTCGGGCGCTTCAACAAGTGCCTGCAATCCCTGCTCAGTATCCGGATACATGCCGCTATCCAGTTTGTACAATTTAAGAGCTGTTTCCAGAATTTCTATCTGCATCCTTGCTTTAAGCCGCCTTGCCTCCTCTGGCCGCCCCATCAGCCTTGGGACTATAAGACCCGCAAGGATCCCTAAAATTACAATAACAACCATCAACTCAATAAGCGTAAAGCCACATACGCCAGTTATTATTCGTGGAATCTTTTTATTCATTAATCCTCCAATCAAAATTTTACCACAAAAAATACAGATAAATTATTTTAAATTGTAAGTTTTTCTTTGCAAACCCTGAATTTAGACTACAAGCTGATTCATTTCAAATATCGGAAGGCAAATCGAGATAACTATAAATGCAACAATAATCCCCATTATTAATATCATAACCGGCTCAAGCATTGAGGTAATGTTCATAACACTCAATTCTATTTCATTTTCATAAACATCCGCCGCTTTTTTCAACATTTTTTCCAGTTCCCCGCTTTGTTCTCCCACCTTAACCATCTGAGTAAACAGATTAGGGAATACCCCGGTTTCCGCGAGAACCATACCAAGCCCCTGTCCGCCCTCAACCTCTTTGGCGGCTGTTTCAACCGCATTTGAAATAATAATATTACCCACAATATTTTTTACTATTTCAAGTGCATGCAGCATGGGAACACCATTTTCAAGCAAAGACCCTAGGGTTCGGGAAAAACGCGCTACAGCAAGCTTTCTTGCTAATGTGCCGACCAGCGGGAAAAAAAGCAGACTTTTATCTAAAAAATAGCTTCCTTTTGATGTCTTTTTAAAGCTCCTTAAAGCTAATATCGCAACAAAAATCATAATTAATATGACCCACCAATAGTGCTTGAATAAATCGCTAAAGGCAATAAGAAAACGGGTTGGAGCGGGCAGGATCTGATTCATGTCGGAAAATATTGAGGTTATATTAGGAACTATATATGCCAGCAAAAAAAATAATACAACAGCTCCAACAATCAACATTAAAACAGGGTAAACCAAAGCCGATCTTATCTGACTCTTTAAAGCCTGTTGTTTTTCGGCAATATCCGCCAGCCGTTCCAGAACAATTTCAAGAGTGCCGGATGTTTCGCCGGAACGAACCATGTTTATATAAATTGCGGAAAAAACTCCTGGATACAATGACAAAGCATCGGCAAAACTTTTACCTTCAACTATTGAATCCTTAATATTTGCCAGGGTCTTTTTGAAAAGATGAGATCCTGTTTGAGGAATAAGAGTATCTATGGCTGATACAAGCGGAAAGCCGGCACCCACTAAAGTAGAAAGATGCCTTGTCATCATGGAAAGTTCAGACGGTTTGATACTTCGCGAAAAAAATTGCAATAGAGAAAAAGTCTTAGACTCTTTTTTCTCACTTGTAACACTGACTTCCTTTATCGAAACGGGAAAAATCTTTGAATCACGGAGCTTCTGACGAGCCGTAAGAGAACTTTCCGCATCAACAATACCGGAAGTATTCTTCCCGTTTACATCCAGTGCTGTATATTCATATACCGACATTTAATATAACCATCCGAACTAATTGACTTTTGATTTAAGCTTAAATTCCATAAATACTAATTTCGCACCATCCGATATGAATGGGCAGACCTGCATCACACCACGAGACTGATTCATGGTCCTGAAAAGAAGTTTCCCTTCCCGAGAAACCCCTGAATCCGTTATATGCGTCACCATAACTGGTACCCTGAAATCCACCGCGACCATCCTTGCCATCTTGATCAATTTCATATACAGCATCAAAAAGATCAGTATTAAAACATGCCGCACACCCATTTGTGCGCTTGCCGCTACGACACATCAGTATAATCACTTGTATGCCTTCGCCTGCCAAAGCCTCTATCTCATCAGCGAAATTTTCATTATCCATTTTCTCACAGTTTTCATCATCCCAGTTCATGTAGGGAATATGCCTGGCAATGGCTGATGTCTCTATTTTCTCCACATGCTTAACATTCAAGGCTCTTGGCTCACCGTCCACGTCAAATTTAAGAATTCTGGAGTTTGCCTTTAGTATTACCTTTCCGCTGTCAGGGATAATATCATCCTTATCCCCATCCTCATTCATTATTATTCTGTCCACTTGTGCACAAGTGCCAACCCAGTAATATTCAGCCGTTGTTCTTACATCAACAATAGCAACATTCGCAGCCTCACCGGTTACCGGATCTACCTGATTTGCGTATGCATCAAATGCCTATTCGGCTGTTATCGGCATCGGCAGTGGACACCCCTCTGCGTACGCAATTCCTGTGGCAAACATAGATACCATCAAAGCTACCATAAAAATTCCAACCATCTTCTTCATTTTGAACCTCCCTTGATTTGTTGTTTGAATGGAAAAATCATCTGACCCCAATATTGGATGAGAGGATAAAACATTTTATCAGTTATTGCAAATTTTATTGGAAAATTAATTAAATGTTTAAGAACGTGGAAAAACATGGATTCATATAAGAAAAGTGTGTATCGAGGCAATACCGTTCGGCACATTTGTTGCTTTATCAGGCTATGGATAAGCTGCAAGGTTTTGGACTATGTTGTCGTTAAAGATTTCCAGTAAATAATTCTTTACCGCAATCAGCCAATGAATGCCTATTCTCCAGTATTTTTTTAGCCTTCCTCCGAGCAATGAAACTAAGGAACGGGGACGAAGGATGCCTATACTTCCTTTGGTTTTGTCCGGTTGATGTATTCCAGCGACAAAGAGACCTGTTCCTCAAAAGCTGTTTTGCTCATAAAAGCATCTGCAAATTTTACCAGATCAATCCTTTTCAGAAGATTGAGCAGTTGAATATCGTTCTTATCTTTGACTAGTCCGGCTATTTCATGGGTGGTCATCTCAAGTGCGTTAAAATTCCTGATCGCCCCCATATATTCACGTAAAATTTCCGACAAAATAAAACAAAACGCTTTCCCTTCCCTGCCATCAGGAATTCCCGGTGCCACCAGCTCATCAATCCGGTTTAAGGCTTTCAGATAAGGCACTGGAGCCGGAATCTCAGGATCGGACTTTCGGCGTTGGCGGTATTTAAAAATAAAATAGATTGCAATAATCACAAATATAATCAAAACCGCGGCCAGAACCAGCAAAAGAATCCGCTTGATTCCGTACTCTGTGGATATAAGCTCTTTGATCGGCCGCAAAAGATTTTCCGTTGGCTTAACCTTGATTAAAGGCTCTACCGCCAAAACAGCCGGATTGCTTTTCAGCGTCTTTTGCTTGCCATCTTGATCATATACATAAATTTCAAGGCCGGGCAGATTAATATCTTCCATGGAATCCACAAACATATCAATCTCAATCCCATTTGCCCGTTTACTTTTTTTTAAGATATCAAAATCTTTTAAACCTGTAATTTCCGGGTTATCAGGAAGTTTAAATCCTGCCGGGATTTCAAAACTTAGACGCAACGTTATAATATCTCCGGGTACGGCCTTTTTTGGGATAAAATCCGCGCGCACCGCATAATCAGCATAATTACCTGCAATAATTTTACCGGGAATCAAACATTCACTTATAAAAAGAGAAATAACTATTATTATCAAAAAAAAATAACGTTTCATCATCGGCGCCCTTTTTCCATAAAATATCTCATCAAGGGCTTAATTGCAGATTGGTTGGTGTTAAGTTCAATCAGGGAGACCCCGCACCTGGAACAGATACTTTTAATATCCCGCTCTTTTTTTTGTCTTTCTTCCTGCCATAAACGTCTTACCCGCCGACTTGAGGTGTTAACCTGGCAGATTTCACCGGATTCGGGATCCGTAAAACTTGCCAGTCCCATATCAGGCAGATTTTTTTCAGCATCATCCTCGACCCGTATCATCGTAAGGTCATGCTTGCTGGAAGTTATCCTTAGAACCTTTTCATAACCGGCATCCATAAAATCGGAAAGCAGGAAAACAATACTGTTGCGCTTAATTGTTCGGTTCAGGTAAGTAAGCGCGGATGCAATATTAGTTCCTTTCGCAGATTCCTCATGGGTAAAAATCTCCTTGATCAGGCGCCAGACATAGGCGCTCCCTTTTTGAGGAGGAATAAATTTTTCCACCATGGAAGTAAACAGGATAGCGCCGACCTTATCATTGGTCTTGATTGCCAGAAAAGCCAGGGTTCCTGCGACTTCCGCGAGCAAGTCTCTTTTAAAACGCTGCTTGCTGGCAAACAGGTTGGAGGCTGAAAGATCAATTACCAGGATTACAGTGAGTTCCCGCTCTTCATGAAACATTTTGACAAAAGGGCGGCCAAACCTGGCTGAAACATTCCAGTCAATAGAACGGATATCATCCCCTGGAATATATTCCCGGACTTCGGCAAACTCCATCCCCTGGCCCTTAAAGGCGCTGGTATATTGCCCTGCAAACATTTCATCGGCGAGATAACGGGTCCGAAAATGAAACCTTTGAATCGTTTTAATAAGTTCTTTTGACAGCATAACGGATCAGGGCACTTCCAGCCGCTCTAAAATCTGAAAAATAATATCATCAGTAGAAAGGCCATCGGCTTCGGCCTCATAACTGAGTAAAATCCGGTGCCTCAGCACATCCGGAGCCATGCTTTTAACATCTTGGGGCGTAACATATCCCCGACCTGAAAGAAAAGCATGCGCCCTGGCAGCCAGACCCAGAAAAATAGATGCCCGGGGTGATGCCCCGTACGCAATCATATGGCGCAAGTCAAGATTAAAATCAGCCGGTTTCCTGGTAGCATTAACGAGGCGCACAATATAGTTCAGCACTTTTTCTTCCATATGAATTCGACCAACTAAATTTTTAGCAGCAGCAAAAACAGAAAGATCGACTTTTTTTACTGGGATGTCATCAATGCCGCTGTAAACCCGTTTCATTATTTCTTTTTCCTCGGATTCTGTAGGATAATCTATTTTGATTTTAAGCATAAAGCGATCAACCTGAGCCTCGGGCAGAGGATATGTCCCCTCCTGCTCAATCGGGTTCTGGGTGGCCAGCACCAGGAATGGGAGCGGCAGCATAAAAGTTTCGTTTCCTACCGTAACCTGTTTCTCCTGCATCGCCTCCAGCAGAGCGCTCTGCACCTTGGCCGGAGCCCGATTAATTTCGTCCGCCAGAATTATATTATGAAATATCGGCCCCTTCTTAACCTCAAACTTAGACGTATCCGGCCGATAAATCTGGGTTCCGGTAATATCAGCCGGAAGGAGATCCGGAGTAAACTGGATTCTCTGAAAACTTAAATCAATAATAGATGCCAGCCGCTTTACAGCAGTTGTCTTTGCAAGTCCGGGCAACCCTTCAATCAAAAGATGCCCGTCACAAAGCATACCGATCAAAAGCCGGTCAATCAGATTCTTTTGACCAACAATAACCTTTTCCAGCTCAGTTACAACAATCCTGACAGCTACACTTTTCTGTTCTATCCGTTCAGTTAATTCTTGTATTTCCATAATTCTTACGATTCTTCCTTTCCCTTACCCGCAACGTTTCTCAAACGGCCAGGCCAAAACTCCGCCATCCATGAACATACTGATTTAATGTCGAACAAATTTAGGCCAATTCCTTACACCCGTAACCTTCTTATCAGATCATTCGGCAAATAGTCATTATTAAGGCTGATGCTTACCCTGCTTCCAGGCTGGGTAAATGATAAAGACTCTCCATTTTGATCGATGATTTGTTTTATTTTATCTTTTCGTGAAGGACCTTTTTTCGTAAGAATTTCGACAACATCTCCCTTAAATATTTTATTACGAACATCAATATTTACGCTCTGCCGGCCGGAGGTTTCTATTATCTTTCCGATAAATACCTGCCCTGGATTTTTGTAGTCTATAAAATTCGGTGATATCTGTTTTGGATCAGCAAAATAAAAACCAGTACAGTAGCCTCTGTGACTGATCTTGTTCAACTCGTCAATCCAGTTTTTTTGTACTTTAAAACCGTCAGGATTTTCATAATACAAGTCTATTGCTTCCCTGTAAACTTTAACCGCAGATGCGACATAGTTAATTCCCTTCATGCGGCCTTCTATTTTAAGTGAGGATAAGCCTGATTCTATTATTTCAGGTATGTGTTCTATCATACAGAGATCCCTTGAGTTGAGAATATATGTGCCGCTGTTATTTTCTTCTATTGGGAAGTACTCGCCAGGCCGTTTTGCTTCAACAACCGCATACTTCCACCTGCATGGATGGGAACACTCGCCCAGATTGCTGCTGCGATTTGTCATAAAACTGCTGAGGAGACACCGTCCGGAATATGAGATGCACATGGAGCCGTGGACAAATGCTTCAATTTCTATTGAACTGCGTGAGACAATTTCTTTTATTTCTTTTAAAGAGAGTTCTCTTGCTATGTTTATTCTTTTAATACCGAATTTTTCCCAGAACAGAACGCTTTTGTAGTTGGTTGTATTGGCCTGGGTGCTGAGATGCAGAGGGATTTGCGGTATGCTCTTACTTGCTTCCATCAATATGCCGGGATCAGCGATTATGACGGCATCCGGACCAATATCGCCCAGTTCTTTCAAATACTCCCCAATTGCTTGCTGCTCGGGATTCCTTGAATATATATTGCACGCTACATAAACTTTAACGCGTTGATCGTGGGCAAATTTAACTGCTTTGCGCATTTCATCCATGGTAAAATTTCCGGAGAAATTTCTGAGGCTGAACTCCTTGCCTGCAAGGTAAACAGCGTCTGCTCCATAGTGTATTGCTATTTCAAGCTTTTCAAAATTACCGACCGGCGCAAGAAGCTCTATTTTTCTGTTTCTTTTTGACATAATCGGCGAATTACGGTTTTCAGGCTGTCCTGCCACGGCTTGATATTTATCCCAAAGTTCTTTTTTATAAGACCGCAGTCAAGTGCGGAAAAACAAGGTCTTGTCGCTTTTGTCGGATACTCGGCAGTCGAAATCGGCTTAACATCTTTTGTCTTAATTGAGATATACTGCCTTGCCAGGCTAAGTATCTCTTTCGTAAACCCGTGCCATGTTGTTATACCAATGCCACAATAATGATAAGTTCCCCAGTTTATATCACCATTGTATTTTTTTATCCTAGAGATAATTTGAAGTACGGCCGCAGTTAGATCAGCCGCACTGGTTGGAGAACCGAACTGGTCGGCGACAACAGATATGACTTCTTTTTCTCTGCCCAATCTCAGCATTGTTTTCACAAAGTTTTGTCCGTGTACCCCATACAACCATGCAGTCCGCAATATAATATGCTTTTTTAACCGTGACCGGACTTCATTTTCACCTTCTTGTTTGCTTTTGCCGTAAATACTTAATGGATATACCGGATCAGTCTCTATATAGGGAGAGCGCTTTTTGCCATCAAAGATAAAATCGGTTGAGATGTGGATTAACGGAATTTCAAACTTTGCACAGGCTTCGGCCAGATTGGCAGGGCCGTCTCTGTTTACCGCAAAAGCAAGATTCTGTTCTGTCTCTGCTTTATCAACATTTGTATATGCGGCTGCATTTACAACAAGAGAAGGTTGAAATTTTTCCAGCCAGTGTTTAACCTGAGTCTTATCAGTTATGTCTAACACGGGAAGATCTGCGGGTAATATTGCATAACCCAAATTATTGCCCTGAATTAAAAGTTCATGTCCAAGCTGACCTTTTGAGCCGGTTACAAGAATTTTCATGGTTTTTTTCCAATTACAAAGCCGTCAGAGTTGTTCGGGAAGAAACTCGCACAGACGCGCATAATGCTTATCCTTTTCCGAAATTACAGGTTCTTTAACAGGCCATTTAATACCTATGTCCGGGTCAGACCATATTATTCCACCTTCGTCATCAGGGGCATAAAAATCCGAACATTTATATGAAAAATGTGCTGTCTTGCTGAGTACGCAGAAGCCATGAGCAAAGCCTTCCGGTATAAATATCTGGCGTTTGTTTTGCTCCGAAAGAACAACACCTGTCCAGTTGCCGAATGTCGGCGAACCCTTTCTGATATCAACAGCCACGTCAAATATTTCACCTGTAATAACCTGAACAAGCTTTGCCTGGGGATGCCTGATCTGAAAGTGAAGGCCTCTTAAAGTGCCGAATACGGAATAAGAAAGGTTGTCCTGGACGAAATGCCGGTTAATTCCTGATTTTTGATATTTGTTTTGATTGTAGGTTTCCATAAAAAAGCCCCGGTTGTCTTTAAAGACCCTGGGCTCAATTATCAGTACGCCTTCAAGTGATGTAGTAATAATATTCATAGCATTTCTATTAAATATTTACCGTAATTGTTTTTTAGCAGAGGTTGAGCAAGTTTTTCCACCTGGCTCGCATCGATATAGCCCTTTCTGTAAGCTATTTCTTCAACGCAAGCCACCTTGAGTCCCTGCCGGTTTTCTATGGCTTCAATAAAATTGGATGCCTGCATAAGCGTTTCATGAGTTCCGGTGTCAAGCCATGCTATTCCTCTTCCAAGCCTTTCAACGTGAAGCTCTCCCATTTTAAGATAAGCCGTGTTTACGTCCGTAATTTCCAGCTCACCCCTTGCTGAAGGCTTAAGGCCGGCGGCGATATCAAGTACCTGGTTGTCATAAAAATACAGTCCGGTGACCGCATAATTTGATTTCGGCTTATCAGGTTTTTCTTCTATGTTGACTGCCTTGCCGGAACTGTCAAATTCAACTACGCCGTATCTTTGCGGATCTTTTACCCAGTATCCAAAGACGGTTGCGCCGTTATTTTTGTTTTCAGTTTTTGTCAACTGCCCGGAAAGTCCCTGACCGTAAAACACATTGTCGCCAAGTACCATGCATATATCGCCGTTTCCTATAAATTTGCGGCCGATGATAAATGCCTGTGCAAGTCCTTCAGGACGTGGTTGTTCAGCATAGGAAAAAGATAAACCCCACTGGGACCCGTCACCGAGAAGCTTTTTGAAAAGCGGAAGATCCTGAGGGGTTGATATGACCAGTATATCCCTTATTTCAGCAAGCATGAGAACAGACAGGGGATAGTAGATCATGGGTTTGTCATAAAGAGGCAGGAGCTGCTTGCTTACAACTCTGGTAATCGGATAGAGCCTTGAGCCTGAACCTCCGGCAAGTATTATTCCTTTCATGAAGATGTATCCTTTTTGGGTAAGCGTTCACAGGCACTGCATATGCACGTTTTCAGGGCAACCAACATAGCAAAACTATAGTTGATTACCCTGAAAACGCACATCTACAGCACCTGTAAAAGCTTACATGTTGGAAAGCAGCCTTGTTTGCTACTATTTTTCCCGTGAACGGTTACTCACACATCTTATCCATCCAGCGATCAATCTGGTCACGATACTCGTCGGTTCTGGTTTCCATTTTGCAAGACTTGCAAATTACTTTGGCATCGCATCAGCGGCCGATGATTTCAGCATGTCCGCCGCAGAATATGCATACGAGTTTGAGCATTTAACAAAACCTTTATCGAGATTTTTGATTTTTTTTATTTTCCCTTTTGTGGTACCATAAATCAACCTTTAAATTGTAACTACTCAGGTGGATAGGTTGAAGACTGAAGGTAGAAGCTTCCTGATAGCCTTCAGCCTTCAGCCTTCAGCCTTCAGCCTATCCACCTTCGGCAGCATCAGAATAAAGGGAATGCCCAGCAGACCTAGTGCGGCGCTGATTAGATAAGTGGCGTGCAGCCCAACGAGGTCGGCGATCAAACCCACTATGACAAGAATTGCCGATCTGGCCATGAAAGAAATCATCATAAAAAACCCGTTTGCAGCAGAAGGACTGTTTTTGGCATGCTCCTGGACGAGAGCCAGCATTACCGGCGTTGTTGAAAGGATGGTGAATCCTGAAAAAAGCAGTGCAAGATAACGTAACCATCCGCCGCTCCATACAAACAGCAGTAAGCTGAGCGGGGCGCCTAACAGGGAAGCAAGTAGAATTCGACGTCGGCCGAAGCGGTCACTAAAATGGCCTGCGGCAAGAATTCCTATCACTCCTGCGCCCTCAAAAATTGTCAAGCCGGCGCCTGCAAGCCAGAGATTTCCGGTTTCCAGTTTAATGAATGTGGGCAGAAAAAAGGTCATTGATGCATGCATGAACCCTCTGGCAACCAGTATCGCAGTGAGCGGCAGCAAAATAAAGCGCATTTCATGCCAGGTCTCCATGGCCGATACATGGCGGCGCTTATCCACATTTACAGGCATATCTCGAAATTTAAAGTACAGCCAGTATGATGCTATCAAACCAAAAATCATTATTGGATAGAATCCTTCAAGACCCATCAGAGAGACTGCTCCTACGGCTACCAGCGGACCCAGGGTTCTTGCCAGCTCGCCGCCTGTCATGTAGAAACTCATTCCCAGCCCTTTTTTTGTGCCGGAAAGGCGCGAGATCATAACCGGTGATGGTACATGAAAAACAGCAACGCTTATACCAGTGATAAACAGAAGGATCAGCAGGACCCCGTAACTTGGGGCGAGGCCTATAAGGCTCATCGGAACAGCCGTCATCGCAGGTGCAAGTATAATAAAGTAGCGGACGCTTATACGGTCGGCTAAAGTTCCAATATAGGGATTCAGAAGCGATGGAATTTGAGCTGCCGAAGCAAGGAGGCCTGCCTGTGAAAGAGACATGGAAAACTTTTCAATAAAAAGAGGCAGCAGGGGAGCAAGAAAGCTGGAATAAATGTCATGGATAAAGTGGCAGATGGAAAGAGCCAGAATCTTTCCGGTCTGAAATCCGCTGGATGAAGGTGATAAATTTGTTTCAAATTCTTTTTTATTATTATCAGTATTCACAATTAACCATAAAAGCACTCTGTCAGAAATTTACGTAACTACTCAGGTAGATAGGCTGAAGGCTTTTAGGAAAAATACTCACAAAACCCAATAATAGCATAACCATTTAAGTATACTGTCCCCAAATACGGCTTTTGCCGTTGGGGAGACATCAGTTATCCTTCAGTCTACAGCCTTCAAGCTAATAACCTGAGCAGTTACAAATTTACAAGCTAATTATGACCTAAGATGAGCGATTAGCTCTTAGTAATTAGCGATTAGCTCTTATTATTTCGGGTGGTTACCAGCGATTCGATTTTCACCCATTGGGTGAAATATTGACCTTTGTTTCCGCTAAAGTACGGCAATCGTGCCCTTCTGACCCCTTCAGCCTAAACAGCTTCAGTGGTGTCCGGTTAGCTTTTTGCATGTATTAAAAGACGATAAAAAAAGAACAAAAACGTTATCAATCACATGCAAGAAGCTAACCGGACATCACTGGGTCAATGCCGAGCTTTAAGATTTCTTTACCCAATACCTCCGGGCTAAGGGCCGGATGTCCTCCCGCATTTTCAGTAATGCTCAATGCCTGGATTTGTCCTCCAAGGGCAGCCTTTTCAGCAAAAGCAAGGAGATTGTCCTGAGCCTTGCTTCTGGACCCTCTGCCAGGGACCAGTTCACACGTTATGGTAAACACATTTTTGTTTAGAAGGGATTCCTTGAACCTGTTTTTTGGGCTGGGATTATAATTCATAATAAATCCAAAATCCTGATAACCTACGTTCTATGCTATGAGATCTTTAAAAATGCTTAATTCGCCATACTCTACCCATACTGATTTTGTTAAATGATAACAGCTTGATTTGCCAGGCGCTAATTTACAATATTTTTTAAATAATAATTATTATATATTAAATTTAATAAATAATTGACATTTAATCAAGCACTTAATATACAAAACTTCATAATTGCAGATTCGCATAATATATTTAATGGAACAATTTATTTTGATTATTTGAAAGTCAAAACTTACGTTTTTACACTCATAACCAATTGATATTACTGTAAGTATAATCTACTTTTTGTGTATTTTGCGCCTTTTTGCGGCTATATCAATTGAAGGAGAAGAGGTAAAATGAAAAAGGTTATTATTTTTATTGTGGTTTTAGGTTTAGTCGCTATAGGAACATCCTATTTATTAAAACCAGCGCATAAAGAGGTAAAACCTGCTAAACTGCTTCCGGCTGATACTCTGCTGATGGTCGAGCTTGTCAATCTTGAAAAGAGCATTGATGGTTTCAAATCGGGAAAACTGGGACAGAAGCTTAAGGAAATTGATTTGACTGGTGTTATGCAGAATCTGGAAGTGCCAATAAAGGCAATTGAAGAGTATGAAAAAACTAAATCAGCGGTTCTTTCAACCCTTGACAGTATGTTGTTTAAAGAACTTTTTGGGCAGGAGACAGTATTGGCTGTTTTACCACCTAAGATAGATCACCTGACACCAGAAGGTTTAAAGAAAGCCCTCGATAGCCTGGTGTTGATTTCCCGCCCTAAATCCAGCGCCGAACTTGTTGAGTTTGTCAGCCGGATTTTTACGAAAAACCTGAAATTTCAAACCGAGGTCTATGCTGGATACGAGATTAAGAGTTTTGAGCTGGATTCCGATATTACCGTTCATTATTCCCTGGCTGACGGTCTGCTGGTTGTCACCCTTGATCGGCAAGCTATCATAACCTGCCTTGATCTCAGGAAAAACCAGCAACCATCTCTGGATCAAAACGAATACTACCAGAATTTACGCAGCAAACTTGCCTCCTCTGGAACTAAAACATTTGTCTATAACAATACTAAAAAGATGTATGAGAGTATCCTTAATATTTCGCGGCTAATTATCAAAGAAGAAAAATTTTCTGATATGGAACGTTCTCTATCCGCTTTTAAAGGTTTTAAAGCAATCGGATATGCGTCATACGATGACGGCAGCGATCTGTTGCAGAGCAAAACACTGGTCATGATCGACAAAAAGGGTTTGGAACCGGTTTATGCTAAAGCATATTTTACTAAACCTGGGAAAAACAAAACTTTGCAGATTGTACCGGACAATACCCTTTTCTATTACTGGGCAAATAATCTGCATCTTAAGTCGCTTTGGGATATATATTTTGAAAATCAATATCTGAATGATGAAGAAAAAGAATCTATGAAAACCAGTCTTGAAAAAGAAATTGGTGTCAGCTTCGATGAAGTATTTCAGGCTTTTGGCAATCAGTTTGGGCTAATTCTGACAGATATTAATACAGGAGGGCTTTTCCCAATCCCTAAATTAACTTTTTTTATGGAAACAGCAAACCAGGATACAACGGCAAAGCTCATGGACTCAGTAACGCAGAAATCGGGAATGGTTCTGCAGAAAGAAGAATTCAACGATATAAAGATAAACTATATTATGTTGCCTTTTGGAAATGATGTGCAGCCCGCTTATGCCTTTTTCAATGGCTTTTGTATAGTATCGATTAACCATCAGTTGATAAAGGATATAATCAGTACTTACAAGAATGGTGACAACATTACTACTGACAGAGATTTTCTGGCTGTCAATAAAGGGTTAACCGATAAGAACAATAATATAATGTTTGTCAAATTTGATCAGCTTATTGATAAAATCAAAGAACTAGTCATTTTTGGAAGAAATATGATAGTGCTTAAAGATCAGGGCGAGGCGGAAAAGGCTGCTGTAGTTATAAGTGGAGTTATCAACCCGGCCCTGGACGGTCTAAAGATGTATAGAACCATTGGTTCACGTACCTTTACCAAAGAAGATGAAATCGAAGCAGATATATATTACAAGATTGATAGATAATTCATGCCCAAACGCGCAGGAAGCGGGGGAAACCCACGAACGGTAAGGAAGTTAACTGCTACGGTTTCCCAGCGCTCTTTCAACTCTCAGCAGCAATATTTCCTTTTGGATCGGTTTTTTGATATAATCCATGGCTCCCAGTTTAAATCCCATTGCCTCGTCTTTAGGATCGAGACTGGATGTCATAAATATTACAGGCGCTTTAATTCCTTTTTGACCCACCATCTCAAGCAATTTAAACCCATCCAGGTTAGGCATATTTATATCGGAGAGTATAAGACCAAACTCTTCTTTGCCAAGACAAAGAAGAGCTTCTATGCCGTCCCCTGCAATTGTAACCCTGTAACCGCGGTTTTCAAGTAAACGGGAAATAAGCTTTTGCGTTAGATCGTCATCGTCAACAATGAGTATTAACGGCGGTTCTTCTTTTTTTAATTTTTCAGGCGCAACCGCTGAAACAGTTGTTTTTACTGGAGCAGCTTCCAGAATAACAGTTTCAGACGGTTCAATTTTTGTAGAGGATTTTTTCAAAGCCGGCTTTCTAAAATCTATCTCTTCCATCAGAAGCTTATCGTAAATATCTTTTGGAGCAAAAAGATGATTTCTCATTTTTTCAAGTGCATGATCGGTTATCAGGTAGTCTCCTCTTGTGTGTGTAAAAGATCTTATCTCTGCAATAGAAATACCCGCGCGAACCATTTCAGAAATTTTCGGGTCAAAGGAGAGAATTTCATACAACCCTTCACGTCCATAATAGCCTGTGTTATTGCATTTTGGACAACCAACAGGATGCGCGATCATGGATGGGATATTGTCTGTAAACGGCGACAGCATTTTCACCTCTTCCTGTGAGATCGCAACTATCTTTTTGCAATGCGGGCAGAGCTTTTTTAGCAATACCTGGGCGACAACAGCGAGAACGGCATCTGCCATTATCGTCCGGTCAACCCCTAACCTTTCAAGACGGAAAATAGCGGTGGTGGCATTTGATGTATGAAGAGTCGTAATGGTCAGATGTCCCGTGCTTGCAAAGTCAATACCCATTTTTGCAGAATAGGTATCCCTTACTTCTCCCATGTACAGAATGTCAGGATCCTGTCTGACCGAGGCCTTTAAAAGAGCATCAAATGTAACGCCAGTTTTTTCATTTACTTGTTGTTGATTGGCCAGGGGTATGCGGTATTCTACAGGATCTTCAACAGACATTAGGCTTCGGATCTGAATGTCTATCTTGCTCAAAAGGCTGTAAATTGTTGTGGTTTTTCCTGACCCGGTGCCGCCAACTATAAGAATCAGCCCTGCCTTTCGCTTAGCACAGTCGATCAAGGTATTAACCTGTTTTTCTGTCATGCCAAGCTCGGTTAAGTCTTTTGGTTTGGCGTATGGCTCAAGCATTCGCATAACAACACTTTCCCCGTCAGGAGTGGAAGTGGTGGATATTCTGAAGTTAAAAGTTCTTTCATCTATGATTACGGCAAATGCCCCGTCCTGTGGTCTCTTTTTTTCCGCTATATCAAGACCTCCGATTACCTTAAAGCGAGATATGAGTTTAATGCCTGTATTCTTCTTTATAGTGACGATGTCTTTTAAATCCCCATCAACCCGGAACCGAACCACGGTGTCAACCTCCTTGGGCTCTATATGGATATCGCTGGCTCTTTCTTTTACTGCCCTGCCAAGAAGGATATTGGAAATATGAATAACCGGATTTTCTTTGATTCCCGATTTTAAAACAAGTCCTGCAGCTTTCCTTTTTTCTTTGATCGGAAAAGTCGTTTTGTGCTCCACTGATTCGCCATGCTCGAACAACCAATCAATATTGCCGGGTTCCGTTATCATGAGTTCGAATCTTTTGTTGATACCCGACAATTTCATCAAATTGTCCATGAGGTCCCAATCAAAAGGGTTGCTGAGCACAAAGCCCTCTTTTCCGGATGCATTGCTTACCGGCACAATATGGTTTAACCTGCAATATGTCGCTGGAAGCACTCCCAGCCGGATATGATCGGTATTGATCTTAAAAAGATAGGGAACCTTCAGAAATTTTGCAATAAGTTGAGCTATTTTGCTCTTGCTGATTTCCACGGCTTTGGATATTAAATAGATTTTTTGTGGTGGAAGGTTTGAGAATTTATACCATTTTTCAGGTTCCAGGGCTATTTGATCAAAAAGAAATTCCTTGAATTGAAGAAAGTTGGACGGCAGCAGCTTTTCGCGCCATCCCCTGTCATTTTTTCGCAGTTCTTTCCATTGTGTATCTGTTTTTATATGTTTGCGGATTTTCTGCAGGAGGTCATCTTTTTTGATTGGTTTCACGAGGTAGTCTGTAGCACCAATGGAAAATGCCCTGGCTTTGTCCTGTTCTTTTTCAAGCCCTGTGACAAATATTACAGGAATATAAGAAGTTTCATCATTTTTCTGCAGTTTCGAACAGACCTGATACCCGTCCATATCCGGCATCATAATATCTAGCAGGATGATATCGGGCATTGTCTTTTTGACCTTTTCAAGGGCATCCCTGCCGCTTTCGGCGGTTATTACATCACAGCCTGCGTTTTTGATAAGCTGACCCAGAATCTTCAGCGTCATCTCAGCGTCGTCAATACACATGATCAAAGGCTTTGTCCGGTTATTCACCATATGCTATTACCATGTTTCTTCCAGCGTTTTTGGCCCTGTAAAGGGCGCTGTCCGCCTTTTCTATCATGGCACCGAGAATATGAGACATGTCTTTTTTGTTTCCTGCCGGGACGGCGCTTTTTAAGCCAAGGCTTATGGTTATATCCAGCTTGTTGTCGCCTATTTTAAAGGGCTTGTTGGAGATTGAGGCGCGGATTCTCTCTGCAATTTTTTTTCTGGATTCGTTCTTTGCTCCCGGCACTCCGATGAGAAATTCCTCTCCGCCGTATCTGCCGATGACATCGTATGGCCTCAGTGCGGCCTTTAACCTGTCTGCTATTTCGATCAGGACCATGTCGCCTGCGGTGTGTCCCAGGGTGTCATTGACCCTTTTAAAATGGTCGATGTCGAGCATGATCAGGCTATAGAATTTTTTGTCACGGGAAACGCGGTAAATTTCGTCCTGAAGGCGTTTTAAGAGCTCCCTTCTGTTCAAAAGTCCGGTAAGTGGATCCGTAATGGCCAGGATATGTAGCTTACTGTTTGCGTCGTTCAGCTTGCGCTCAAGAACTGAAATTCTACTGGCCACCCTGATGCGGGAGACAAGTTCTTTCCTGGCAAAGGGTTTTGTCATGTAATCGTCGCCGCCTGTTTCAAGTCCCTTGACGATGTCTTCTATACCCCGCTTTGATGTCAGAAACAGGATATAGACGTAATGGGTGACAGAGGCCTTTCTTATCCGCCGGCAGAGCTCAAGGCCGTCCATTTCCGGCATCATCCAGTCAAGAAGAGCAATGTAGATATTGTCCTTTTCTTTTTGAAATATACTCCACCCCTCGTAGCCGTCTCTTGCTTCCAGCACTTCGTAACCTTCGCTTTCGGCTGTTTTTTTTATGATCTGGCGCGTACTCAGATTATCTTCCACAATGAGCGCTTTCATTTTTCCTCCCAACCTGGCATTGAGATAAAATTATTAAACCTTTCAAGCTCCTCTTCAAGCTCCTTTAAGGTTTTATCCGCTCCCTCGATATTTTTCGACTTGCCCATCTTCTCAAGCTTGTAGGAAAGTTCGTATACGTAGGTCAGCCCCATGTTGCCCGAAGATCCCTTCAGGGAGTGGGCGGTCTCATCAAGAGCATTAAAATTTTTCTCCTTTATGGCCCTGGATATCTCTGCCAGTTTTTCAGGACAATCGGTCTTGAATATTTCGATTAGCTCCTTTAGAAATTCCATATCTCCATCAGTTATTTCCCGTGCGTGATCCATATCAAACATTGGTCTGTTTTTATCCATAATAGTTCACCTCCTTTCTGCCTTCTATACCTCGGAAAGTTATAAATTGTGGCCTTTCGAGGTATAAATTTATACCCTGTTTATTACAGAGGCCATATATCCTGCGCCAAATCCATTATCTATATTTACAACAGCAATATTTGAACTGCAACTATTTAACATGGCAAAAAGAGCTGTCAAGCCACTAAAATTTACACCATAACCTATGCTTGTTGGAACAGCTATAACCGGTTTGCTGACCATGCCTGCAACAACGCTCGGAAGGGCCCCCTCCATACCAGCGACAACTACAAGTACAGTTGCTTTATCTATTAATTCTTTATGATCAAATAACCTGTGGATGCCTGCAACTCCAACATCAAAAATTGATTCAATATCGTTTCCCATATATTTTGCTGTAAGGCAAGCTTCTTTTGCAACAGGTATGTCTGATGTGCCTGCTGAAAGTACGACAATGATTCCTTTACCTTGCATAGCTATCTCATGTTTTTTCCATACAGCCATATTAGCATCTTCATGATATTCAATATCCGGAAAATGTGAGGTCACTTTTTTTGCATTATGCTTATTGATACGCGTAATTAATACGATATTTTCCTGCAGCATCATCTTTTCCAATATGCCGATAATCTGGTCTGATGTTTTCCCCTGCCCGAATATGACTTCGGGAAATCCCTTGCGTAGTGAGCGGTGATGGTCTATATGTGCATATTCAATGTCCTCAAACGACAGATATTTAAGAGACTCTATTGCATCGTTAACGGTTGTCTTTCCTGATGCAACAGAAGTAAGGATTTTATCTAAAGAATTTAGATTCATTGTTTTTACACCTTTGAAAAAAAATCTGACAGGATAACAGGATAAACAAGATTTTATTTAAAATGAACAAACAAAACCAACTTTCATTGTAGCTATCCAGTAAATCATAAAATATAATCACAGCATGAAGAAGGTATGTATCAAAGTGCTAACGTGTTACAGATAAACAAAATTATAATTAACGGTCAATAAAATCCTGATATGGAGTGAATAAAGTTTATGAAGATAGTAGTAATTATTCCTTCGAGATATGGTTCAACACGATTTAAAGGCAAACCTCTTGCCCTTATTGCCGGAAAACGCATGATAAATCGCGTATATGAAATGGCAAGTAAAGCAGAAAGCATAACAGATGTAATTGTTGCCACGGATGATCAGCGAATTTTCAATACTGTAAAGGAGCTTGGCGGCAATGCCGTCATGACTTCAAAAGAGAATAGATCCGGCACTGACAGAGTTGCAGAGGCTGCTGAGCTTATTGGTCTTAACCTGGATGATATTATTGTGAATGTCCAGGGGGATCAGCCCCTTCTTGACCCCCGATGTATTGACGATCTGGTAAAACCCTTTTTTACAATTCCGGATCTTGAGATGAGCACACTTGCTTTTAAGATTATTAATAAAGATGAAATAACAAATCCAAAGCATGTTAAAGTTACATTTGACGACAAGGGCTTTGCTCTGTATTTTTCCAGATCGCCAATACCTTTTTGTCGTGATTCATCAACCGGCTATGATATTTATAAGCATTTAGGTATTTATGCTTATAGTAGACAATTTTTAGAGGTATTCAGAGAACTTCCAGATGGAAAGCTGGAAGTCATAGAGAAATTAGAACAGCTCAGGGCAATTGAGCATGGTCATAAAATCATGGTGGTTGTAACTCCTTATGATTCACCTGAAGTAGATCTTCCCGACGATATTGAAAGAATAGAGAAGATTTTATCTAATCCCTGATCACTGATTGATATCCTGTTCTATAATTTCTCCAGGTTTTATGATTGTGCTTTCAGTTGTGGTTTTCGGTTGTACCTGAGTTGCCGGTGTGGAGATAATTTTCTTTTCAATATTTTTTTCTAATTGATTCAGTTTCCGGTCATAAAGTTTTTGTTCATTTTTAAGTGCGGAATCAAGTGTTTTTTTGTCTACTGTCACTGCCGACAGCTTTGAAATATCAGATTTTAGTTTATTTAGGTCAATAGATATTTTATCCGCAGTTTTAGACAGGTTCGCCAGTTTCTTATTAAATTTAGTATCAAAGGTCTTTAGTTCAGATGAAACATTTTTCAGGTTATTGCTGATGGATGCAGATTTTTTTTCTATTTCAGATATTGAATTGTTAAACCCTTTATTATCGATTTTTCTAGCAGACCTTATGTATTTTATTGCGGTTGTTGCTTCGTCTAATTTTGTCTGTAAGGAAGAAGTATGATTTTCGATTTTGGAAAACGAATCCTCGAGTTGTTTATATTTTGAGGTTAAGTCGGATAATTTTTCTTCCAGATCCTTTGAAAGATTCTTAACATCCGTGGTTCCGGTATCGTGAACCGTTGCTACTCTATTTTTTATATCAAGATACGCTAAAAAAATTATAATACCTACAAGACATGGTATTAAAACTGAAATAAAAGTGATTCTATTACTTAGTTTTTCTATACGCGTATTTTCCATTTCCTCCTGGAACCGGCGATCCTGGCTTTCATCATCAATACCGATCTTAAAATTTGATGTATCCTTTTCTTCCATTATATACCCCTTAATTTCACGCTCCAAACCTTTAAACCCTGAACCCTTATTCCCATTCTATTGTGCTTGGCGGCTTTGAACTGATGTCATAGACAACCCTGTTTACTCCTTTGACTTCATTTATAATTCTGTTTGAGATATTTCCAAGAAGGTTATGAGGTAATCTTGCCCAGTCTGCTGTCATTGCATCCTTGCTGGTAACTGCGCGGATAGCTGCAATGTTTTCGTATGTTCGCTTGTCGCCCATTATGCCCACACTTTTTACAGGCAGAAGAACGGCAAATGACTGCCATAATTTTTTATAGTAGCCATTATTTTTTATTTCTTCAAGTAAGATAGCATCTATTTCTCTTAATATTAAAAGTCGCCGGCCTGTTACTTCTCCAATTATTCTAATAGCAAGACCAGGGCCGGGAAATGGTTGCCTCCAGATAAATTCTTCGTGAAGTCCTAATTCTTTGCCTAACAGGCGGACTTCATCCTTAAAAAGGTATTTTAATGGCTCAATAAGTTTTAGTTTCATTTTTTTTGGCAGACCGCCTACATTGTGATGAGATTTTATAATAGATGATGGCCCGCCAAAAGCAGATACGGACTCAATAACATCAGGGTAAAGCGTTCCCTGGGCCAAGTAGTCAACATCCTTTATTTTATGGGCTTCAGCTTCAAATACATCCATAAATATTCTGCCGATTATTTTTCGCTTTTTTTCAGGATCAGTTATATCAGCCAATGCTTTTAAAAACTTGCTTTTTGCATTAATAAACCTGATGTTGATTTTAAGATGTTGTTTAAGACTTTTTTTCAGTTTATCTGCTTCATTCTTTCTAAGAAGACCGTTGTCAACAAATATACAGGTAAGATTTTTTCCTATTGCCTTGTGTATAAGCAAGGCAGTTACACAGGAATCTACCCCACCGCTTAAACCAAGAATAACTTTTTCTGACTTTATCGTTTCTTTAATTTGTAATATCGAATCCCTGGCAAATGATTTCATGGTCCATGAGCGCTTACAGCCGCATATATCAAAAAGAAAATTGCGAAGAATAGTCTGACCCTTTTGTGTGTGTTGAACTTCAGGATGGAACTGGACTCCATAATATTTTTTATTTTTATTAACAGTCGCCGCTATTTCTGTATTTTCTGTAGAAGCCGTTATCTTAAATCCCGCGGGCAGCTTAACTGTTGAATCACCGTGACTCATCCAGCATTTTGTTGTTTTATCTACATGTTTGAATAGATCTTTTTGAGTTTTAATTTTAAGTTCAGCAAAGCCATATTCGCGTTTTTTTGCCTTTTTTACAGTTCCACCCAAAGAATGTATCATAAACTGCATTCCATAACATATTCCAAGCACAGGTATGCCAAGATCAAAAATCGCTTTGTCGATTTTAGGACTCTGTTTTTCGTAAATGCTTGCCGGTCCTCCCGATAGTATTATGCCTTCAGGTTTAAGAGATCTTACATAATCAATATCAGTATCTGGTGATAATATTTGACAGTATATATGACATTCGCGAACACGGCGAGCTATCAACTGATTATATTGTGAGCCGAAATCTATTATAATTATCATGACATGTCCTTGTTTTTTATAGACTTTCAGATAAATAATTTCACTGTGTTATCAGTCGTTGACGTATAACTAATACGCCTTCCTCCTTCTGGCCTTGTAAAATTAATTATCTGAAAGTCTATACAGGGTCGGTAAAGTTTATACGATTTGCGCAAACATTTTGAATATGTTAAACACCTCGAAAAATGTCAACTTTAATTTAATATGAAAAACAATATTATCATCCAGATATATGAAGTTCAAACTGCATCTGAAGCTGAAAAACTCATCGAACTTGGGGTGGATCATATCGGTAGTGTCATTGTTTCCGAAAGAGAATGGCGGATTCCGATTATTAAAGAGACAATAAACTTTATAGATTCTACAGGCTCGAAGAGCAGCCTGATCATGCTTTTCAGTGAGCAGAATAATATCTTTCGAGCACTGGATTATTACAGGCCGGATATACTTCATTTTTGCGAAGACATAGTAAGCCTTTACAGTATATATGGGAACTGTGAAGATTTGATCTTTTTACAGCAAAATATTAAAGAAAAGTTTCCTGAAATCAAGCTGATGCGTTCTATACCGATAACTCAGCCCGGAATGAAAAATCAGGTTGCATCAATTGAATTTGCACGGATGTTCGAGCCGGTAAGTGATTATTTTTTAACCGATACATTGCTTGTGCAATCATCTGGTTCCGGCTTGAAAAACCAGCCCGTAGAAGGTTTTGTTGGTATAACCGGCAGGACATGTGATTGGGATGTGGCTGCTGATCTGGTCGAATCAAGCAGTATACCCGTTATTCTTGCAGGAGGCATGGCGCCGGATAATGTGTTCGATGGTATAATGCGTGTTTGTCCTGTCGGCGTGGACAGTTGCACAGGGACCAATTCTTTAGATTTTAAAGGGAGGCCCATAAGGTTTCAAAAAGATCTTGAAAAGGTAAAGCGGTTTGTTGAAGAAGTGCGCAGAGCTGAAAAGCTGTTTTGTTGAATAAATATCGTTATAACAGTTTAGCCACTAAGGCACGAAGGCTCAAAGAAGAGATATGAATTTTTTATTATAATCTTGGTCTCTTGGTGTCTTTGTGGCTGAGTATTACTTAGAGGAGGAATTTTAATACATGTATGAAAGCGGTGACCTGAGAAAAGGTCTTAAAATTGAGATTAATGGCGAACCATATATTATTGTGCAGTTTAACTTTGTTAAACCCGGAAAAGGCAAGTCTTTTTACAAATGCAAGCTAAAGAATATGCTTTCAGGCGTTATAGTTGATCAGACATTTAGATCCAGTGAAAAATTCAAAGAGGCAAACCTGGAAGAACAGGAGATGGAATATTTATATTCAGACGGTAACAATTACTGCTTTATGAACACATCAACTTATGACCAGGAATTTCTCTCTGAAGACCAGGTCGGTGAGCTCCTTAAATTTTTAAAGGAAAATACGGTATGCAATATTCTTTTTTTTGACGGCAGAGCAATAGGAATTTCATTGCCGAATTTTGTTAATCTCAGGGTTGTCAAAACTGATCCCTGGGTTAAGGGTGACACAGCCGCAGGCAGCACAAAACCTGCAACACTTGAAACTGATTATATTGTTCAGGTGCCGCCTTTTGTTGAGAAGGATGAACTTGTTAAAATCGATACCAGAACCGGTGAATATGTGGAGCGGGTGAAGGAGTGAATTGAATAGTGAAAATTGAATAGTGAAAATTTGTGGAATCGCTTCGCTCCATTAATTCATATAAAATTAACAGAATTCATTCAATTTTCAATATACAATTTTCAATCTTCAATAATTATTACTATTTCATGGATGGATTTTTTACTTGATAGCATTATAGTAAATTTAATATTTTTATATATGAACTTATCACCTTTTTGAGGAATTTTGCCCATGTGTTTAAGCAGAAAACCTCCAATAGTTTCATAGTCTTCTTTTGGCAGGTTTATTTTCAGTTGTTCGTTTACATCTTCTATTTCCATCCTCGCATTAACTATGAATTTATTGTCATTAAGCTTTATAATTTTGCTTATTTCTCTATCATATTCATCGCGGATATCACCAACTACTTCTTCGAGTATATCTTCAATGGTAATAATTCCCACTGAGCCGCCATATTCATCAACAACAATGGCAATTGAATCGTGCGATTTTTGAAAAGAAATAAGAAGGTCATCAATCCTTTTAAGCTCGGGTATAATAGGCACCTTTCTTATAAATTGTTCAATTTTTGCTTTGCTGTCATATGCATGGAGAAGGTCAAGAACATGTATAATGCCTGTAAGGTTGTCTATCCGGTTTTTAAAAACAGGCAACCTTGAATATCCGGTTCTGCTGAGAATTTTTGTTGCATCACTTACATCTGCTGTATTTGTTATTGCGGTCACATTGACGAGAGGAACCATGATATCTGAAACTTTAGATTCTGAAAGATGAAAAACCCTGTGAATAAGTTTTTTTTCTTTTCTTTTTAGATCACTTCCTTCGCCTGGAATACTTAGCAGCATTGCGAGTTCTTCTTTAGTTATATATGGAAGCTTTTTAATGTTTTCTTTTCCGATACGTCTGTAAAAACTTTCGCTTGCCCAGAAAAAAAGGTAAGTAACAGGTGAAATAATGCGGGATGCAAAAAAAAGTAAATACGAAATTTTTGGCGCAATTATAGTTGCATTCTGCTGAAATATTGTTCTTGGGATGATTTCTCCAAACGTCAATAAGAAAGGAGAGATAATAACAATTGTCAATATCTCTCCATGTTTTCCAAAAAGGCCCTCAAACAACACTGCCGCAACAACAGAGGCGGTTATTACGAACATGTTTGTTCCTGTGCTGGTTGTTGCCAGGAACCAGCGTGGATTATTGATCATTTTCAATGCCAGCCTGGCTCCCTGGGAGCCCTTGGCAGCCTTTCTTCTGAGCTTGAGCTTGTCTGAAGATATCAGCATCATCTCAGATCCCGAAAAGAAGCCCTGGAACAATATACAAAGAAATATTATAAAAATATTCAAGCTAATCATGGCACATCTACTGGATCATGTTCGTCATATATTTCACCAAAAAGCTCTTCCAGAAGATCTTCTAATGTGATGAGTCCGGAAACCTTCCCTTGTTCAGTTAAACATATGGCTATATGTATGCGTTGTTGCTTCATGGAGTAAAAGACCTCATCAACTTTCATGTTTTCCAGTATGAAGTATGGTCTTCTGCATATGTCCGGCAGAAGTTCAGCTTTACCCATATATTTTTTAGTTACAACTTTTAACAGATCCTTTGCATAAAGGATTCCTATGATATTATTAATATTTTCTTTGAAAACGGGAATCCTTGAATAATGATTTTTTTTCACAAACTTAATTATTGATTCTGCATCCATGTCATGGGGAAGACAGAACATGTTTTCTTTTGGGGTCATGACTTTAGATACATGGGTATCACTAAACTCGAAAACCTTGTGGATAAGGTCTCTTTCAACAATTTTCAGTTCACCATCTTTGTAGCTTAAATCCACCATATCACGGAAATCATCTTCCATTATGGTCGGTGAAGGTTTATGTTTTTTTATGCCTGATAATTTTATGAAGCAATCCGTGAGCTTGATAAGAATCCAGTGAAGTGGTGAAATTAATTTTGCCAATGTATTGAGAGGACCGGATATGAGAGGAGCAATTTTTTCATTATGAGTTACACCTATGGTTTTTGGGATTACTTCGGCAAATATCAGCGTCAAGGGTGTCATTATTGCAATGGTAAGCCACTTACCGTGTTCTCCTAAAAGAGATACAAAAAAATAAGTGGCAATAACCGATGCCGTGATATTAACCATATCATTGCCCATCAGTATTGTTACTATGAGTCTTCTCGGGCGAAGAAGAAGCTTATCTATGAGCGCTGCTCTTTTGTTCCCGCTTTTTCTAAGACGTTCGCGCTGCAAGAGAGTTAAGGAAAACAGAGCTGTTTCCGAACCTGAAAAAAGACCGGAAAAGATAAGTAGAAAAAATATTAAGGCTGCTTTAAAGAATAAATCGACTTCCAATGTGTTGCGATTTCCTTTATATATGGCATAGTTCGCTTAGCCTTTGATCATACATCTTTCCTATGCCGTATTCATTTCGTCTCATAAATTTTTCAACAGAAGGACCTATGATCTGCATTTCAGGATGTTTTTTCTGAACATCAAGAGCAATTCTCATCTCTTTTGTACATCCTGTACTATAAGTTGCATCCTTGCCTACCCATTCCGGCGGAACTTTTTTATCCATAGCCTGAAATGCGTTAACTATATCATCGTAGCTTTGAAAGCGCCATATGTCTATATAGCCGCTCCTTTGTACAATTTCCCACATATACATCAAATCATCCGCATCCATTCCAATTTCAAAGTATTCAGAAGGATTGATTATAAATGTCATTGCAAACTGATCTTTGAGAAAATCAATAAAAACAGACATGATTTTTTTTGCTATCTGTATTTTCCCAGGGATGGAACCTATAATGCCGCTGTAAAAAATGACTGTCCCCCCATTTTTTTTTGCCTCTTCCATCTGGTCGATAATTATCTTTGCTTTTTTCTCAAGATCGCTATGTGAAAACTTAATTACAGATGGATGCTTTGGTTTATAGGAAATTAGAATCGAACCATCCGGACCTCTTGAGATATTGAATATATCTCTGGTAAATTGAAAATGATTTTCAAAAATTCTCCGTTTCTGATCATGGCCTCTTGAAATTATTCCATCTACCTCTCTGAAAATTCTTGAGAAAACTTTTGAAGTAAGAAGAAGATTAAAATTTTCACGTGTTCCGTCTGATATAACTATTATATTTTTATCGCTTCTTAAAATTCCGACAAGTTCGTTTTTCCCTATATTCTTTTCTTCAATAAAAAATGCCCCTTCGAGCTGTTTGCTTAATATCTCATCTTCCTGGGCATCGAGGAAGTCAACTTTGGTATAAAGAGGCCCATCTTTAAAAGCAATAATGACCTTATGCCCCAGCTTTGTGAGATATTTAATTATTGCAAGGTCCACTATGATTTCCCCTGATTCATCAGCGAGCCACAAAATTTTTTTTGTTTGGTCATCCTTACCCTCAATGCCAAGGAAATTCAGCAGAGGTTTAACACCATTTCCGATCATTTGACGATTAAACAGTTCATGAAAATCAACTTCTTTATAAGCTTTTGATTCATCTGATTCCCAAAGAGATTTTTCAACAGACAGAGATAATAATCTTTTGATTTCAACATGCTCAACAAATTCTTTAATTCCCGCAAGAGTTGACGGAGAATTTAAAATAACAGTATTATCCACTTGATTTATCGCTTTTTTAAAAACCTCTGAGCAAAGAGCCTTACTAACTCTATTATTACGAATAGCTTTTTCACAGAGAAATGGGTCATCAATAAGAGTTCGATCAAGATAGATCTTAAGCAGGCGTTTTTCTACACGAGAGGGAATCATCATTTCATCTTGCGTTTCGTGTAAAAACTTTATTTTAATAAGGGCTTCAAGGAAGCTTTTATCCCTTTCATCTTCTATTTGGCTATCAATAAGCTCCATAATTCTTTGAAGAACTTTTTTATATTTTTCCTGCAGAAAAAAGGAATCATTTTTGCTTATAATTGCTTCAAACATTCTGTCTGAACAGGGATAATATCTTTCATCATTTTCTGTATATATCATGAAGGTCACCTGCTCCGGAGATGCCACATGGTCTGGATAGGCAAAATAATCCATATGGTTTTCAATAAAGAAAGCTGTATGCCAGGCATCTTTTTCAGGGTTTTCACCAGGCCGGTAAGTAATCTTAACTTGGTTATCGGACTCTATTTTATTTTCCATATATTTTTCTAAATAGTTGTAACTACTCAGGTTGGTTAGGCTGAGTAGTTACCTTCTCTTTTTGATAATGGCTTAAAATTCATATCCCTTCTTTGAGCCTTTGTGTCTTAGTGGCTGAACTTTTACAATTCATGAAATCAAAAAGCTGAGATAGGTCTGTTAATATAATGTCGGCAGAAAGGTTTTTACATTTTGGATCATCTTTTCTCATCTTTAATGATCTTGAGTCTCCTGCAAAAAGCGCTGTTTTAAATCCTGCCATTTTTGCCGGATAAATATCCTTTAACATATCATTTCCAATATATAATACTGAATTTTTCCGGATATTCATGTTGTTAAGCTTTTTTGCTGCAAGCTGAAACAAAAATGTTGACGGCTTTGCATGTCCGAATTTATATGAAAAAATAATTAAATCATTATGAAAACCAAGATCCGACATGTCTGATCCCAGCAGCCAATTAAAAAGATAAGGAGTATAGAACTGTGCGTTTGATATAATTCCTGTCAGAAGCTTTGAATCTTTGCATGCAAAAAGCAGCTCTCTTATATGAGGCATCGGATATACAGGATTGACAAGCATTTCAAATTCAACAGCAAACTTTCTGATAAAATCCGAATCATTATTTTTTAAAATAGTTGTCCATATGCGGTCGATTTCAACTTCCGGAAAATCAATGCCTTTTCCACGCATTTCATCATGTTTTTCTTTAATGGCGCTGAATAAATCATCCAGAATAATGTGTGGTTTTCTTTTAACGTCATATTTTAACAGCAATTGTTCCAGGCGATGTATATTATGTGATTTTTTTTCAGCAATGCTTATATCGCCTGAACCGCTTATGAACAATGTGCCATAAATATCAAAAAGTATGCATTTTATCTTTCCATCTATCTTTCCGGTTTTTTTTAAAGAAGTTGGTATCGGGTTGAGTGGAGTTATGTAATTCGATATAAGATTTTTACTCAACATAATCGTTCCACTTAAGCAGGCTGAATTGTTCGAGATTTATAAACTCTGAAAGCAATATGTTTTTATCAAGCCTCTGATGGACTGGATTATTAATTATTTTTGAATAAATTTTCAGCAGGTTTTTTTTGTAAGTTGTTTTGCTGTAGTTATTCAGAACAGCATTTATGTTGTTTTCTATCAACGCTTTATTGTTTAAGAAACTACTTGCAGGACTGGAAAGATATGGATTAAGCTTAATTAGTTTTTTTGTCTCATTTTTACTTGATAATACATGAGAAATTATCTGTTTTTGAAACGGTTCATAAAGCAGTCCAAAATCAATATTGTTATTTCCGGTTATTTTTGTAAAAGATTTTTGTATTTCTTCTTCATTAATTTTGAAGTCAAAGAGAGAACAGTTTTTTAAAATACACGCCTTCCAAACCTCATAAAATTTATCTTTGCCTATCCATTCAAGTGGAATAAGGAGTTTATCATAAAGATGATCAAGTGCAATCCCGTTTTTTTCAAAGTCATGGCATATATCAGGAAGTTTTCTTCCCCGGAGAATTTTTTTTGCTGTCCAGGGCTCAAGAAAAGAAAAACCAAAGCCTTCAGTTATGCTTGTAGTAATAATAAATTTTGCTGAAAGCATCAGCTCTGAAAAATCTTTTTTCAAGCCGGCTTCAAATTCCACATCAAGATTATTTTCTTTAACATATTTTTTCCATCCAGCGTAGCTGATAATATCAGACATACTGTTCGGAGGAAGCGTTATGGTAAGAGTTTCATTGTTCTGGAAGAAAAGTGATAGAAGTATTGCTTCACCAATATTTTTTCTTCTTATAGCGCGTATGGGATATAGAACGTAGTTTTTTATGCACGATTCCTTTTTATCAGAATCAATGGGCTTGATTGTGTTGAATATTTTATGTAGGCCTTGTTTTTTCAGGCCGGCTTTAAGCAATATATTGTAATCTCGGGAGTTAATTACTCCGTAGTGACAATCTGAAACATATTCTTCAGGAAAATATGATAAAGGCCGCCCGTCTTCGGCAAAATCGTGTATTTGTAAAAAAAGCTTTATTCCACTTTTTTGAAGAGCTTTGAGAATTTTTAAAAAATTTATATTTTTTGCAAGCATGGGATTGTGAACATGGAGAACATCGCATCCATTATTCCATCTTGAAAAAACAGCTTTTATTATGTCATCTGCAACTTCTTCGGGCTTGTATATTTTTTGTGACCGGCTGCCATAACCAAGGCCTGGGATATGCACTAAATCAGCAGGAAAGGATATATCAGGAAGTTCTCCTGATAGTACAAGAACCTCGCATTCTTCTCCGAGGGCTTCTACCTGTTGTTTTAAAACAGTTGTAACTCCGCCTGTCTTCAGGTGATAATGGATAAATGCTATTTTCATTAGGCTAAATTTTATATTATTGCAACCCGTTATAATGACTAAAAAATATTATCATAAAAAACAGTTAAGGGAAAGACCGGTTTTTTTATTTAAATTATCAGAAA
>Ga0255427_1001_pt1 | contig 88658 bp, 83 predicted proteins | sample ANMaggSeSYBR02D9_FD_182671 | JGI IMG/M metagenome (GOLD analysis project Ga0255427, IMG submission 182671) | Sediment cell enrichment communities from methane seep in Santa Monica Basin, California, United Staets - ANME aggregate JGI... | ecosystem: Environmental > Aquatic > Marine > Cold seeps >... | reverse complement strand
CTGCCTGAGGATTTAAAGAGGATAATTAAAAAGTCTGAAGAAATGAGTTTTAACGAACTTTTTAACTATATCAAAAAGGTTGAGGCTGAAGGATACGAGGCTACAATTTACAGGGTGGATCTTTATGCCAAGATTGCTTTTCCCCTTGTTTGTCTAATTGTATGCTTGATAGGAGCTGGAATAGCTTTTAAAAGAAAAATCAAGGAAGGACTACCTGTTAATGTGGCATGTGGTATAGGCATTGCATTTCTTTACTGGATTCTTCATAGTTTCTGCGTGTCGCTTGGATATGGAGAAATGCTTCCCCCTCTGGTTGCTGCCTGGTCTGCAAACCTGATTTTTTTATGTTTTGGGATAGTTATTTTACTCAACGCCGACTGATGTGACTACTCAGGTTCACGGTTCCACGGTTCACGGTTCAAGGTTAGCGAACTCTATGTCACCTTCCTTGGATTAAGAGTACATATCGCAGGGAGAATTCAAAGATGTCTACGAGCAGGCCATACGAACACGTGCTGCAGTTCGTGGAGTTGCCATGCGGGACCTGAAATATATGAAAAGAACAGATTACTGGGGATGTTTAGAGTATAGTTGAAGAAACAAGTGGAAGTTAAGACACGAGCGGGCAGATCAACTATCTTAAGAAATATGAAGAAATCAAGACGACCAACCGTGAACTTTGAACCGTGAACCTAACAACCTGAGTAGTTACAGATAAATAATGATAACTTTGTATAATATTATACTTACAATAGGAATCACCGTCGGTATTCCCCTGATAATTCCGATTATTCTTTTGTCTGAAAAAAGGCGAAAAACATTTCTGCAAAGACTGGGGGTAAAGAGGCTCCCAGAAAACATATTATTCAAAAGGGACATGCCGATAAAGATTGACTTAATAAAAAAATATGTGTATTTTTACATTAAATAACTCGCATAAGTCTAAATGTTGTGGTATTTTATAAGTAATTAAAATATAACAAAAAAAGTACATTTATTTGTTAGATTTTAACTAAAAAAATGGGTAAAAATCTAATAGAATTCAGGGGCGCAATACAAAAAAGTGACATAGAACAAAACGTGACCATTTCGGTGGCAAGAAGCACCAATTGAATGTCGAACAGGGAATATTGAATATCGAAGTGTGGATGTTTTTTTAAAATTATTAAGTACCTTCCTTCGTAATTCGACATTCCTTGTTCGACATTCGACATTAAGCTAATTAGACGCGTTCAACGATTACTTGATATAATTTATGTCACTTTTTTGTATTGGGGGACAGCCGACAAGGCTGTAAGTCTTATGGGGTGAAAGTCCCCTGCCGTCAATTGCCCGGTTCGGACGGCTAGTATATCCGGGACACGGGGAGGTAACAAACCGTGGGGTGTTCGGAAGTAAAAGCCATAGCTGCTGGACGTTGAAATACGTGATGGTAGGAGCGATTAGTGTGGCGAGCAAAATTGGAGGCCTGAACATAAAGGAATATCTGCAGCTCCGATATAAAGTCCGAACTGAAATCGCTGTTCGGGAAAATGTGTGCGCCGACCCAGTCAATACGTGGAGAAGGTCGATGTGTTATGTGAAGAAACGGGAAAAAAAAGCAGCATGGCAGCCACCGGAGTAGGGGATCAAGCATCCAATGAAGGACTTACAGAGATAACGTCGGGAAAGGCCGACTTCCAGCAGGGAACTCGCAACAACCTGCAAAGACTTACCTACCGAGGGAAGACCGTAGGCGGTGAGAGGATTTTGGTCTGGCGCATGAGCCAGTATGAGCTATGAAGGAGGGGTAACGCTCTCTGACGTAATGCTTACATCCTGATTTATTATTGGGAGGTAATATGACGTTACGCCGTAAGAGGTAACACCTTAAGCGGGCAAAGGGGCTCTCGGTAAGTAGCGGGTGTCCAAAGGTAACTTCGTCCTGACATGTAGAGCAGGATCAACGAAGCAAACCTCACTGGATAATAACCTATCGAATGTACAAACTACTGTGATCAGGGGCGTATGTGGACGAGCACTTAAGTTTCGATCAAAATGGGAAGGGACATTTGGGAAATGCTACTGCTGCCAACCGGACTCGGGAAATTCGACCGTCCGGGATGAGAGGGGGGCTTGCGGAAACACGGATATGGAGAATGCTAAACGGGTACGTAAAGCGGAAACGCCGAAACAGCCAAGCATTTACCTAAGTTGCAGTGCGCCGTATTTCTACCCGACCACCCGAATTCAGTGTTGGTTCAAAAACATCCAAATATGAGTGTTTATTGTTTAATGAAACTAATTTTTTTTCCTTAAACATTATCAACAAAAACTCAATTTTTAATGAATTTTCAAAGAGTTAAAAAATACCACAACATTTAGACTTATGCGAAATAACTTGCTGACAATATTGAGAAATTAAGTGTAGTCAGTACTCGCACACCAAGATTTTAAAAATCTATTTTGAAATCAATAGGTTATTGTTGTTTTGCTTGGGGAACTTCAGGTTAGGAAGGGCAGGTAGCCAATGGTCCAGGAAACTAAAGCTAATACATCCTATGCGTTTGATGTATTCATTAGCTATGCTTCTGTCGATAAGGAACCCGTCGAGCTATTGGTGAAAAAGCTGAAGCTGGACGGTTTTCGTGTCTGGTTTGATGCTGAACAAATGGATAGAGGGCCTACCACTGTAGGGCAACTCTCGGACGGTATTGCTAATTCGTCACACATGATAGTCTGCCTTAGTGATGCTTACATTGAACGAGAATTCACAAATTTTGAGTTACAAACAAATCAATCCTTTGATCCAGCTAACAAGTACAATCGTACGATCCCGGTAAAAATCAGGTTAATGAGCAAACCCATACCTACGCCAATCCAGGCTTTAAACTATGGAGATCTCACAGATGTTTCCAATTACGATTCCGAGTATCAAAAGATTATCCGCCTCATCCGTCGGAATATACCAAAGCCTGAACCAACCGAACTCGACCGAGAAACGTTGCAACATAAATGCGAGGCACCTTTTAAATACCCCGATGAACCCAACGTGGCATTGTTTCAAGTACGCATAGCAACTGAAGCGCTCTGTAAATTTCTACATCGCCAAGAAGTGGGTGAAGCGCCGCCAAACTCTGCTCTTGATTCGCTAGTTCAACGGCTTTTGTCAGTTGGAAAGTTTCCTCCTCCTATTAAAATGTCGTTAGGTATCGTACAAACTTATGGCAATTTTATTGTTAAGGACCAGTTAGACGACTATGTAATCACACAAGAATCCATTCAACCAGGATTGGCGGCTTTAAGAGTACTATCGGATTGGACTTTCGCAACCTATTTTAACCAGCCAGAGCAGAAATATATCTGGGACTCAATATGGGCGCAATTGCCTGCGCAAGAAAACGTCAATGAGCGCGAAATCCCTGGTTCTAAATACATAATACAATCTCCCAGACTAAACTTAAACAGCCTCGGTCCACTCTATGCCGGTTACGACAAAAGATGGCACCGATCTATTGCCGTCAATCTTGTTGCCTTATCGGAAGCGCAAGAGGCCTCCTTTTTCGAGGAGGTATCGCAGTTTATCCGGCTTAATGACGCAAGCATTGTCCGCCCTCTTGATGCCGGAAAGGTTGTCGTTGATGGCAAACGCCTTTGCCTTTATGTCATTTTAGAACATGTTGATGGCGTTAGCGCACAGGATCTTGCTGAGCGTTTCGGAGTCCTACCTGCGCTTGCCGCTTGTGAATTATGCCAGGGCGTAGCTGTTTCTTTAGAAGGACTTCATACTACTACCCCGACTATCGTGCACGGGGACATTAAGCCGGCAAATATCATGGTGGATCGATATGGGACGATTAAAGTACTCTGTATCGGACGCAACACAGGTATCACCACCGAAGATGCATCTTCCGGTGCCGCTGGGGGTAAAATTGATTCGTTTCTCTTCTCCAGTCCCGAGCAACTATCCGGGGCCCAAAATCTCACGCAGAAAACAGACCTCTTTGCCCTACGCGCCACATTCTTTTATTTACTTACCGGTGAATATGAAGCGCGTATACGGGGAAGTGAATTGTCCCCGGAATTACCACCTGGTGCCGCAGATGCTCTCAGAAAATTAGTCGATTGCACCAGTGCAAAGGATGCCCGCGATGTCCTCGAACTTGCTTGCCAAAAGCTATCAGACAACGGGGCAAAGCTACGTACCGTAGTCAATTGCTATCACGAAGGCAAAGACTTGCCAGAGGGAGAGCCTCAAAAGAAAGTGCTTCCTCCACTGCCCCCAGTACAAGATTTTTCCTTACATGCTGAATTTTCTTTGGGATGTCGGAATGCATGGCCATTGGGAAAAAAACGCGTATTGGTTTGGGAAAACAGCGCTGATACCTTAGCAATTCTACAAGAAAGCGAACGTTTGTGGCGCGATTCACATCCAACGCGTATTCGACGTGTTTCTTATGGCCCGGGAGATCAGGTGGCTATCGCAAGTTGGGAAGGTCAAATTCGCTGTTTTACGGATGGAGCAATTGCAGCATCTATCAATTTGGATGGCGCAATTGGTGATGTGCAGTTTTGTGCCGATAGATGGTTGGCAGGTACCTGGAAACACTCATTGGTCAGTATTAAAACAAATGGTGAATTGATTCGGCTGCTCGATGTTGAAAAGGGTGTATTCAGAATTGCAGTGAAAGATGATGCTATCTGGTTTGCCGTGTCTGATCTCGGAGGCGGAATTTCGTTTTATATGGGGGATAAGCGAGTTGTTAATATTCCACCGCTTGGTGTTATTTCCAGCATGGCCTTCGCTGGGCGGCGTTTAATGACCATCTCGGGAGAATTGTTAATCGCTGTTGGATTGGACGGGAAAGTTGAATCGCGTGAGAATCAGCCAGGAGGTGGGAGCGCGCGTTTATTACACTCTCCATCTCCAGGTCATTGTCTGTTGTTAAGTGAGAACGGTAACTCCTGGTTGATTGATGAAACGGGTACACACTTACCATACTTTACTTTTCCTCCAGGGCATGTTTTGTTTTCATATTGTAGACTCCCAAAACGTTTCATTCTCGCTTTGCCGCAGAGCGGATTCGCTTACTGGTGTGGTGGGAAACAAAAACAAGGTTGGCCGGATGCTATCGCAGCAAATCTTTCTTATGACGGGCGTTTCATTGCTGTGACTTTTCCTGATAAGGTGCAACTCTATGAGGATCCGGTATGAGATTATCGCCACACAACCAAACTGTTGCCGCTATGGATCATAAATTAGAATTGAAAAAACGCTCGCAGCTACTCGCTGCCATCCGTGCACTGGAATCCGGCAGTGAGCCAAATGCTCGCCGTCGAGTTGCTCTCGCCGAAGCTGAGTTTCGTTTGGCTATACTTCCGGGAACAGAGCTGCCGGACGCTATAAAACGAATCCAAAAAGCCATAAAACACGATCCTTTCCATCCTAAATATTTTTTTCACCTGGCTCGATTTCTTTATCAGAGCGGTGATCATCTCAATGCGGTTAGGGAATACCGGCAGGCATTAAAGCTGGCCCCTGCCAGTCATCGAACCTATGTTCATTTTGCGCTTGCTTTACTCGAATTGGGAGAAACAGAAAAGAAAATCGGTCGTGATATATTGGCCGCGCTTGCCCGGGGAACCGAACATCAACTCTCCCAATACCTGGCGGAGCTCGACGAGTTGCTCAAAACTCAATTCACAAAAGGCAAGAAATCTCAATCTGCTAACAAACGAAAAGCAAAGAAGTCGAAAGATACTGACAACCAACAGCCAATCGTACCCTGTCGATGGAATGGTGTTTGGCGCTTGGTGCTAGTAGAACAATCATCACGTCTTAAACCTATCCGTAAGGAAATAGATAAACACCTGGACTTCGGTGCACAAGCCGTGGACGGGCAGACAGGCGTTACCGAGTACTCAACTGCTTGTTTGCTGCTTTTAATTGAGGGGGAATCACCCAAATTTATCAAGAAGATGTTACAAGATCAAAAATTTCAATCCCATGTCGAACACCCGGCAATTACATTGGTTCATTCCTCGTTGGCATTGATTGAATGCGAAGAATCTGGGCAATTTGTCGAACGCGCTGTTGATATTCTGCAAGCCGGAGATTTACCATTGGAAGTTGTTTGTTATTTGCATTATTCAAATTATGGACCGGATAGCTCTTTGTCAATTGAGGAGGCAATCAATGTTTTAAATATGTATCCACAAAGTATTCAAGAGAGTGACTGCTTCAGAGAGTTACATTTAGCCATTTTCGATGGATATGCACGTAAGGCTTGGTCTGACGAACGCTTCTACCATGCCAGGCTACTATGGCGCGAGACGCTTCCTTTTGATCAGAGTCGAATCGCGGTCTCTCATAACCTGGCGCTTGTCGCTGCTCAGACCAAATCCCTGGCTGATTATGGCCCCACGTGGAATCGTGCTGCCGAGCTTCGCTATTTACATGCCGCTGCCGTGGGTGACATACAAGTGATGTTAGAAGATCGCAGGACAATGCATTTGGCGTTTGCTCAACAGAGCAAGCAGCGTCATTGCGGATCAATCAAAACTCCCGAACAACCACCCAAAGATGAGGAACTGGAAAGATGGGTAGCTGATAAAGATGCACTTGATGTCTGGTTACGCGAATGGGATTTGTATTACTTGAACACTCGGTTGAGATTCCGTTCCCCGGTACATCTGCTCGGTATTGCGCGCGATGCATCCCAGGAAATGACATCCGATGCCTATAAGGCTTTACTCCGCCAGATTGATACATCTTTGCGAAACCAGTCCTGGGCCGGAATGAAAACATTTTGCAAACTTGCTGAGGAATATGTCAACGACCGCTTTGAGCGTGCCTCCGATCTCGTCGAACGCGCCAGGGACCCTCATTATGAGCAGGAAAAGCCGGATGCCGATATGTTAGCCAAAGAAACCATAGATAGAGGATTTTTGTTACATAGTATAATAATGCTGATGGCAAACAAGGCTACTGCACACAACATTTTTGTTGGTTGTGCTATCGCGCGCCACTTGTTTGCATTGCCTTGGGAAATACTTCAACCTATTTGTGCCGAGCGCGGGATGATCGAAAGAAATCTGGATTTGGTAAAAGTTTTTGAAAGCAACTTTCTGGCACTGGCGACAGCGGACAAATCAGAACCGAAAACCAATCAAGAAGCGATAGATAGGCTCTCCGCTATTGATGAATGCCTCACCATCCTTCCTCACAGAGTTGAACTTCACCTGGTGCGTTGTCAAATCCTGATTAATGCCCAAAAGAATGCCGATGCTTATTCCTCCGCTATTGATGCATTGAATTTAAATACGAACATTGAGGATAAAAAAGAGGCTGAGATCATAAAAAAGAACCTTACGATCATTGTTGACAATGCTGCATTCGCAGAACTGCCCGAGCATCTCAGAAAGCCGAGCAGTCTGGAGGAAGCCAAAAGAACGCTAAAAGAAGGTCGTAAAGTATTGAAGCGATTTCCTCGGGCCGGTGGACTTCGTACTTTTCTGGCAAATATTATGACCCAAATTGGCGACAAAAAGAGCACAAAGGAAGCAGCAGATCTTTTGGAAGAAGGGATTAAGCTCTCTCTAAGTGATGAGCAGACCCAAGAATTTCAAAAACTTCTTCAGAAAGCCGGTGTTCAATCAAAAGCTGGCGAAGTGTTGGAAGATATCAAAACGCTTCTCGAAGGCGCATCAAAGCGCGTTAGTAACGTTGTTCAAGAAATTAGCGAAAGTACAATCGCGGAATCACTTCGGAAAGGAAGTGAAGATGTTAGCACTGCTATTCGGGACGCCGAACGGGCAAAAGAGCTTGCAAAGAAAGCCGAGTTAAAAGATGCCGAATCTCAAGCAGAGGATTTGGTTCGACAATTCAAAGAGATTCAGGAAAAACTTCGAGACTGCTGAAGGGAAACAATATGTTTATGATTGATTTAGGAATGCAATCTTACTACTCATTGCTCGGTGTTTCTCCTGCCGCAAGTGCTGGTGAGATTCGTGAGGCACGCGATCAAAAGGTCAAAGAATTGAGAGAGCAACAACGAATGGCAAAAGATTCCGAAGAGAAGAAAAAACTTGAAGACCGGCAAAAGGAAATTAATACCGCAGGAGAAAAGCTTGCGAGACCAAAGGAGCGTGAGGAGTATGACCGCCAAAATGCTCATCTAAAGTTTTTTAGTGTGCGAGTTGCGGCGGCCCCAATGTTCGTGGAAAAGGCTGATCGCATATACGTATTGCATAGGGCTATAAGGGAATTCCTTGCGCCAAAAGGTGTCGATTTGACTCCGCTATCCGACATAGAACGTGAAGATTTTTCAGCAGATGAAACTCCAATTGACTTACTTGACAATTTACTTAGATAGGTGAAAATGATGAAGGCAAATTCGAAGGCACGTTATTTGGAAAATATCGCTAACCTCCTCGATGAGATCGCTGAGGATAATACTGCAACGGTAGGTATTATCAACCGCGTTCTGGAAACGCAAGAAGCCCTGCGCTCCGATGTCACTCATGAAATCGAACTATTGCGGAACGAGTTTGCCAGCGCCCTGGTTTATCGTGTTCTCAAGGATCTCTGTAAGGAGTTGATTTCGCCCCTGGCTGCCGTAGAAACGATGCTTCAAGAAGCGGATTTCTCGGACACACAAACGATTCGCGGGCATGTAGAAAGCTTGGTTATTACCCTGAACAGCGTTCTCAGTCGTATGGGGGCAGAAAAAATATCGATTTCACCTGGTGAGGAAGTTTTCGATCCGAACCGTCATCGCTGTGTTCGCGTACTGACGCCCAAAGAGTCGCCCTTTCCGAGCGCGCCGCCTCGCACAGTAGTACACGTCGTCGAGGATGGTTATACACTCGCCGGCCAGATTCTGTCGCCTGCAAAAGTTAAAGTACAGGCAGAGAAGCCGAATAACCACGGTGAGTGAACTACGGAAATGACATGGCATTCCACAAGGTAATTGGTATAGATTTTGGTACGACCTATTCCGTGGTTTCTGTCTGGAACCAGGCCAGAAGGGAAGTTTCTGTCGTCCCTACTGTCTTCAGCAGCAACACCGTCCCCTCAGTGGTGGGATTAGATCCGGAATGTAACATAATAGCTGGAGTACCAGCGCAAAACAGTCTAGTCAACAATCCCGACAATACTGTAATTGAAGTGAAGCGTGAGCTATGCGTGTACGAGTGTGAGCCGAATGCGCAGAAGGACAACCTATGCAATCCTCGGCGGATTCAGTTCAGAGGCCGTGACTATCTGCCTCAGGAAATTGCCGCGTTTATCTTGATCGAACTGAAGCGCCAAGCCGAGAATTACATCGGCGAAGATATTCATGATGCAGTTATAACTGTACCCACTTACTTTAAACAACCCCAACTGTGCGCTATGGAAGACGCAGCCGCCATGGCAAGGCTCAACCTTAAACACTTAGTGAAGTATGGTTGGCTAAAGGAACCTATTGCGGTAGCGATTTACCTCGGGGCTGACAAAATCCGTGATAATAAGAAACACATTTACGCGGTCTATGACTTGGGTGGCGGAACCTGTGACGTTTCCATCCTTGAGGTCAGAGATGGTAATATTCGTGTGGTTGGGACCGGGAGTGACCCTTTTCTGGGCGGCAGTGACTTCGATGACTACATAACCGGTTACGTATTGCAGCAGATTAGGACTAAGCATGGTGTGGATTTGAGCCAGGATCCAGTGATTTGGACACGTATCAAACGCGAAGCTGAAATGCGCAAGAGGGAACTTTCTGTAACAAACGCTACAATGATTAATCTACCGTACCTCGGAGCGCAACTCAGCGTTAACATCCCAATTACGAGGATTACGTTTGAAACCCTTGTCAAGAACGAACTTGAAGAGTCACTACGTTGTGTTGATAGAGCGATAGAATCGGCCTACGTGGTCAGCCGTGACAAAATCGAACAGGTGTGGCTTGTGGGAGGATCATCTCGGATACACTGCATCGCCTCAATGATAGCGAAACACTTGGGCATAGAAGAGAGCGACATTCGATCAGATTTCAACCCGGACTAAGTTGTTTCTCTTGGTGCAGCGATTGTTGCCCGGAATTACAATCCGTCCAGAAGTTATAAGGGGAAGGAGATCATTATTAACAGAACAAAATCTTACTACTCATTGCTTGGCGTTTCCCAGAAAGCAATTTCAAACAAAATTCGTAAGGCTTGTGATAAGAAACTCAAAGAACTCCGAGAGAGACAACGCAAAGCCGGTGTCCTCGAAGAACGACAAAAGGTTCATGACCGGCTGAAGGAAATAAATATTGCATATGAAATACTGCTTAATCCCACGAATCGCAGGAAATATAACGGTGTCAATGCTTACCTGATAGCCCTTGAAGAGGATTTGCCTGTTGAGACTTCCAATACTTCAAAGTCCATAGCACCGCTCGTTTTTATTAGTGCAAAGAGTGAAGACTACAAATACGCTCAACAAATACACGAGTTTCTTATGTCATGTGGCTTACATACTTTCTTTGCCAAAAAATCATTGCCAGAACTTGGTAACACGGATTTCAGAAAGGAAATTGATCGGGCACTTGATCAAGTGAAGCACTTGATTGTTGTAACAAGTTGTAAAAAGCACGCTGAGTCGCCTTGGGTCGAAGTAGAGTGGGGATTTTTTATCAACGAAAAACGTTCAGGGCGTAAAAGTGGAAATCTCATTACAGTGGTTGTGGGCTCACTACGACCGGCGGATCTTCCACCAGGCTTACGTTATTACCAAATTATGAAATTCAAACCGCAGGCATTTGAGGAAATTCTACGATATGTGGGCCGCTAAATTAAGTGCAACGACATATCAAGGACTAAACCAAAAAATCGTCAAATTCTAATATTACGAAAAATTGGAGTCACGAAAAATTTAGGAGGAAATTATGGCGTTTCACAAAGTAATAGGCATTGACCTCGGTACCACCTATTCGGCGGTTTCGATTTGGGATAACGATAAAAATGAGGTCATCGTTATTCCTAGCACCACCGGGTCCGACACGATTCCTTCTGTCGTCGGGCTGGATCCAGAAAGCAAGGTCATCGTCGGAGCCCAAGCGCAAAATAACCTTATTATGGACTCTGACAACACAATAATTGAAGTAAAGCGTGAGATGGGCGTTTACGAGCGCGATCCTAATCCCGCTAACGACGATCCCGGCCTACCCCGGCGAATTCGTTTTCGAGGCCGTGAGTATCTTCCCCAGGAGATATCCGCCTTTATTGTAATGGAACTCAAACGCCAGGCTGAACAGTACATCGGCGAACCCATTCATGATGCAGTTATCACTGTGCCGGCGTATTTTAAGGAACCGCAGAAGGGCGCCACCGCAGATGTAACGGCAATGGCCCGGCTTAATCTTAAACGACTGCTGAACGAGCCTACCGCAGCAGCCGTTTCATTTGGCGCTGATAAAGTGCGCGATGGCAGGAAACATGTCTATGCGGTCTATGATTTAGGCGGCGGCACTTTTGATGTTTCTATTATCGAAGTCAGCGAAGATAACGTCAGCGTGGTTGGAACCGGGGGCAATCCCAGGTTAGGCGGCGGCGACTTTGACGACCGCATTACCGGCTATGTTTTGCAGCAAATTAAAGCGAAGCATGGCGTCGATTTGGGCCAGGATCCGGCGATCTGGGCGCGTATAAAACGCGAGGCCGAGATGCGCAAGAGAGAACTTTCCGCTGCAAACGCTGCGATGATCAATCTGCCCTTCCTTACGGCGCAACTCAGTGTTAACATTCCTATTACCAGAGCGACTTTTGAAAGTCTGATTGATGATCTACTCAAAGATTCTCTGGCATGCCTTGATGAAGCAATCAAATCTGCCTACGAGAGCAATAGTATTAGTCGGGAAGAAATAGAGCAGGTTTTGCTGGTAGGCGGCTCAACCCGAGTGCAGTGTATTCGAAAACTGCTTGCCGATCACATGGGGATGGAAGAGAAGGACATTAGAAGTGATATCAACCCTGATGAAGTCGTGTCACGCGGAGCGGCTATTGTCGCGCGTGAGTACAACCCTTCAGAGGGTTATGAGGGAAAAGAAATTATTATTGATATGTCTGCGAACGGGGCCGCTGAATCAGCTCACCCAGGACTCGTGCTGCAGGATGTTACCAGCCATACCCTGGGGATTCTGGTCAACCAGAGCGATTTTTTTCCGATTATTCCGAAAGAATCGCGACTCCCCGCCCAAAACACCCAGGGAGGATTTATCAACGGCGGGCGAGCCAAGGAAATTCCCGTGATGATTTTTCAAGGAGAGGACCCTGTTGCATTTAATAATACGCTCATCGGTAAACTTCCTATCATTCTACCGGAGGCACGGGAAGAGGGTTACTATAAGTTTAAAGTCGCTTTCGATCTAAACAATGATGGGCTATTGAATGCGGAAGTAAAATGCCTCAACGACCAGCAGATTTGGAAGACCGAATTGCAGTGTAATGTTCGAACTAGCAAAGAACAAATTGATAGCAGTGCCCAACATCTGGAAGAGGTAATGGCCTCTGGCGAATCGAAAGCTGATGATGCTGTGGCAGTAGTAGAAGGTCTGCCAGCACCGCCTTCTGTCGGAAACCTGCCGCGCCCCCCGATGCCACAGCGCCCTGCTGCTGCAACCACTGCTCCTGCCGCGCCAGCGATTCCCGAGCCGCCAACCAATACTCCGGCAGAATTTAAATCGATTGTCAGAAGATCCTTTAAATTAGTTAGCCAACTTTCCCCCTCTGAGAAACGCGAAAAACTCCTGGCTGCATATACAGCCTTTGTCAATGCAGTACAGTCACAGTCACCGGAAGTAGAGGGATTGGGTGACGCGCTTGATGATATTTACCTGGAGTGCAAATAATTATGAATGGCCCGGACGGAATACAGCTAGACCAATTTATTGGCGTAACGGATCGCGGATCGTTGTGGTGTGCTACACGCCAGTACAAAGGTAAGAGGATTGTAAGGATCGTCGATCCACGCTTTTGTGATCGCCGATTTCGCCAATCTTTAAACGACTTGTGTAAGAAGCAGCATCCTCGAATGATACCGATCGTCGGCGAAGGATGGGCCGGGGTCCATTTTTATATTGAATACCGCATCAATTCGCGATGGGAATCTCTGGAAGCGTATTTCAAACAATTACACTGGCGTACACGTCTGGCTGTTGTAACTCAAATTTGTGATGTTTTGCCCCAATGGAACAATAGTCCCATACACCCGCTTGGTTTGAACGGACGAAACATTATCATGGTAAACGATGTCGGCCACTGGTTTCCCTGGCTACTTCCCTGCCCACCAGCGAAATACTCTTCTCCGTGCTATCTTTTCGGTGCTGATTCTCCGGCAATCTCGGCTATCGCTCCAGAAGTCATCAGGGATGTATGCTTCAATGATCGCGCTCAAGATAACTACGCACTTGGCACTTTGGCTATCCATGGTTTGGGGTGTAAGGAGTCCAGGCAAGCAATCACTGATGAAGATCGTATTGAGGCCCAGGCCCGTGGTGCTTTGCTGAATTGTGAGCTCAAGTCTTCTGAGGTAGAAGGCTTTCTGCATAGTATAGAACCACTGAAACATTTAATTCAGGTGGTTCAACATTATACACAAATTTCACCGGTTGCCCGTCCGAGCGAATCTACTGAACTCAAAATCGCTTGTACCAATGCTTTTACCGCCACCGATCCCGTGGCGCTTGCATTAGACCTGGTTAGGCACTCAAATTCCCGCGAAGCTTTAAAAGTACTTCAATGGGGATTCAAGATCTTTGGCGAAAACTTAGAAAGTCGCTTATTGGCCGCCGACATTTGCGAGAAAATAGAAGAGCTTCCTCAAGCCTTAGAACATTTGAATCATGCTGTGTCACTCGTACCCCGTGATCTTAACCTACGCTGGCGGCGATGCAATTTACGGTGGTTTCTTTATCAAAAACTACCTCCTCTAAATTCAAACAAAACTGATCCGCAAGGTGAATTATTGATTAAAGACCTGAACGTGCTCAAGAACATGCCTTCCATAAAACCTATAGAACCAAATCTGCTTTATATCATGGCCGCCTCGGTATATCGCCGCCGACGTGATTTGGATCGTGCGGCCAAAGAACTATACGATGCGGTTGATCTTGAGCCAGCGGATATGAACGCACTTTTTTTGTATGGAGAATGTTTGCGAGATATTGGGAATCGGAATCAAGATATTGCGGATCGGAATGTCGTAGCTCAATTAGTTCTGGAAGCACATCGTCGCATTGACAGAATGGCTTTGAATGAAATGATGGAAAAAATGGAGGCGAAAAAATGGCGCGAAAAATTCAATGCTCTTTTAAAGTCCTAATATTAGTCATTGCTTTATCTGTGTCTGCTGACGCTCAATCCAAATCAACTGCCGTCGAGCAGAACGTAGTTATCGTTCTCCCTGCCAAGTCAAAACTTGCTCCCGGCAGTTACATGGCAGAGATTAAAGTCTCTGGAAACAGTGTCTCAGCCCAAATTAATGTTACATCTGCCCAAGCTGCTGTTATTCAGAATGGCAAATCCGCAGGTTCCTCGACAGGTACAACTTCGATACCGCCAAGTCCTTCCGAGTCTGGGTGGATTGGATTAGTACTCGCTGCCATTGTTCCAATTATTCTAATTGCTTTGGGTGCCTGGGTATACTTCAAGATGATTCTGCCGCGAAAACAGATGAAGCCTTATGAAAAAGCACTCGGTCTTATAAGCGACCAAAAATACGATGAGGCGCTTCCCATATTAACAATAGTGGAAAGCAAATTGCCCGACGAATTGCGGCATGATGCGAGATTTTTTATTGCTTTCGCTAATATGCAATTGAGAAATATTCAAGACGCCGAACATGTCTTAACTGCACTTCATCGTGAGAACCCTAAGAATTCTAGTGTTGCTTACTTGCTGGCTTATATCCGCGTCGAAGAAGGGCGCTATGATGAAGCAGAACCCGTTCTGGAAGAAATGGAATTGAACGGCCAGTTAGATACACATCACGCCAAAAAACTTCTGGGAATTGTCAAGTTCCAGAGGGCACTTGTTGCGCTCAGGGACCGCCGTGTGGAAGCCGCCGGTGAGTTATTCGAAAAAGTTCAAGAATTGGGTGACTTTGCAAACCAAATTCCCGCTGATTTACGTAACCGCCACATCGTGTTAGGAACGAATGCGTTGTTCGACCAAAATTTGCCCGAAGCCCGCAAACAATTTGAAAACCTTCAAAATTCTGTGTCCAAATCTCCTGAAGAGCATCGCGAGACCTTATTGGCATCAGCTAAACTCGGTCTCGCACTCGTGGAGTGGTCAGAAAACACCTCTGAAGGTTACGCTATGATCGAAAGCCTTTTAGTGGAAGCAGCGAAACTACTAGATCCCCAAGGTCCTACCGAACTATCCTGGCCAGTGGATGCAGCATCAAAAGATGTGGTTGAAAAACTCAAAGACCTTGATGCGGAAATAAATTTGCTTGAAGAGGAAAAAGAGATTAACCATTTATTACGAGATATTCATTTTCTGCGCGGCATGGCTGTGTTGCGTTCCTGGTGCCAAATGGATGGAGAAGCAGCTCATCAAGCAATAAAAACGCAATATGAATCTTCATTGGCCAGGTTTGCTTGCTCCCGCGCTCGTGATGAGGAATTCAGCGATGTGTTTTTGGTGGTGGGTTTGCTAATGTATTATTTTCATAAACCTGGCCCTGAGCGCAGCAAAGGAATTGATCTTTTACAGCAATCACAGAAGCAGGGTATGCGCGACCCGGATGCGATGGAAATTATTAACAATCGGGAGCGAATTGAAAGAGCCGATGCAGATGCCGTCGACAAATATTTGCAAATGCTGGATCACTATCTCAACGATAACACCGTTAGAAAAGAGGTTCGACTTGCTTTGATGACACGCCTCACAAAGTTTAAAAAAATTCGGAGTTGGGAGAAGCGACCGAATCTCGCCCAAGCGCATACTGTCGAACCAACAGTAGCCGAGATGCGCAATCGATCCGAGATCCTGCAAACTCGGATCTACCAAATCCTTTCGTCTCGTGGTGAATTTGCGGATATTGGCCGAGTGCGGGATCTCAGCCAAGCCATTATGCAAGATAGCCAGAAATTATACGAACAGGCTAAAGCCATCGAGAAGAATGAATCCGAGTTGCTGGCTGAAACCGGCAATCAACTATTTAAAGATGATTAAAAAGGAGATATCATGGCAAAATCAGACAAACATGAATTTCCAATTACACCCTCAGAATGCCTTACCCAACTACCAGAGATTCCTTTAGATATCTCCGAAAGTGATAGTGATGATGGTTTACTTCGAGCTGAGTTGCGTCACTCCGTGTTGGCAACCGCTGAACTTAACCACGTTGCCGAAACCGCCCTGGTTCGCGCTGCGGTCAAGAACGCGCTTGGGAAATTGCCTGAATTTGAGGAATAGCACCGGCTATATTTCTATGCCCAAGTGATCAAATTTTCCTATTAAAGAGATACATCATGACAAACAAAAACAATAGCTCATTTCGCGAACGGTTCACAGAAATCGGGAAGGGCCTTAAGCACGAAAAACCGGAACGTCCCGTGTTACCATCAACGGAGGGGTTACGTCTTGATACTTCATTCGACATCTCCCAATTCGAGGGCTTTGCTGAACCTCAAGCCGAAATTGAGGGCATCGCAGATAAAGTCAAGCCTACCGGTATGGGAGATTTGCGTATCGATGCTGATCTTGGTAAGCTTGATGAAGGTATTCAAAAAATTCAGAAACAAAAAATAAACGAGAAAATTCGCCGCTTAATAGAAGAAGCACAAAAATTAATTATTAAAAAACAATTTCGCCGCGCTATCACCCCTCTGGATAAGGCGTTGGAAGTCGACCATACTTCTGTCGAAGCACTGTATCTTAAGGGGTATTGCCACTTTGGACTTAAGAATTACGATACCGCGATTATTATTCTCAACGACGCTCGCAAATATGCGCGTGATCGGGAGATGATTGTTTTAATTTTAGTTTTGCAGGCGGCTTGTACGCGTGCCATTATAGAGGCATTTGAAATCAAGCTTGGCGCTCTGATTAAGAAAAAGCGATTTAAAGAAGCACTCGCTCTGGTTGAAAGAGAGCTACAAGATCAGCCCTCAAATGTTGCGTTTCTTTATCACAAATGCGACGTACTGTTCTTAATGGGGAGAAAATCTCAAGCCAAACAGGTCGCCTTAGACGCAATGAATCGTGTGGATAGGGCAAATGCAACATTATTTAAAGGGTTTATCGACTATATTACCGTACAGGAAAATCAACGTTATTTGGAAGCAGCGCGTATTGCGCTGCGCCGCGGAGATCCCACTCAGGCACTCAAGAAACTGGAGCCTTGCCGCATTGCTCTCGCTGGCAACGAGCAGTATGAGGCAATTCACGCCTATGCAAAAAAAAAGAAGCCTGGTGGATTCCTGGGTTCTATCTTTTCTCGATACAAAGTTGTGTCACTTACCGATGGTATACGGCAGAAGCTGCTTCAATGGCTGCTTACCGAAGAATTGAACGCCGGTGTCCTGGCTATGAATGCCGGAAAGTTTGACAATGCAACAGTTTCTTTCGTTGCTGCTGCCAAGATCGATAATGGGTGCAGGATTATTTGCTTCCTACATGGGCTGGCGATTTTCAATGGATTCCAGCAAGCTTTCAACAAGAAAGAGGAGTTGCCAAGTATAGAGCATTCCATAAAATCTCTGGAAACAGCGTCAGAACTTTTCGCTTGCTCTTCTACCGACCCGGTTTTGGGCGAACAAAGTGCGAATGTACGCAAATTGGTTGATAATTATCACTCACAACTCCAAGAATTGGCGCGCGAGCGAGCTCGAAGGGAGAAAGAAGCCAAACCAGTCAACGAACTTGTAAAGGATTATAATGCCTTGATGGATAGTTTGGAGTACGGCCGTATAGGGTCGATTAGTGAGTTAGAACGTGCTGAAAGTAAATTCCGTAATTTGCATCAAAGGGCTGATAAACTTTGTAAACATCGTAACAGGGATCAGGGAAGAGACCTTTTGGATCAAATAATAGTTGCCATTGATCGTAACTTTAAAGAACTTAATGCGATTCGGGGCAAGGTTCGCAAGAATCAGCTTGTCACTGATTGTGTAACAAGTTTTAATAGTATGATGAAGTATTTTGAGATAAACCCCGTTCGTACTCAAAGTGATCTTAAGAAAGCGCGGGGCATAACAATTAATATTTTCAACAAGGTTGCCGACGCACGAGCGAAACACTCTCCAGGATCCGAGGCGTGGCGGGTGCTCGATAAAATAGAAGAGGCGCTCAACAATGTCAAACGCCAATTATATCAATGATTAATCAGACGATTCTCCCCCTGTTTTTCGAACACTTTTAGGCCAATACTGATTGGCTGTATAGCCTAAAAGTTCAATAATATCAAGGAAAAATAAGAAATTTACATGTGCATTTAGCATGGTAGCCCGTCAGGCTAAACACACACCATTTTATGACTGTATTTTTGTCTGTAGCGCTATAGAACCAGAAACTCAAATTCAACGTAACTAATGGTAAACAACCGTACACTTCATTTCTCGGATGATGCTCCCCTTACATGTAAGAAATGTGTATCCGCTCTGTGAACTACACCTTGCGGGAAGTGGAGTTTCAGCTTAACCTTAACCTTTAAATTTTTCTGATTGTAACGGATTTGGGGGAGGTGCTCTATAACCTCCCCAAAAAGCTGATATCAAAAGGTTCTCCAGCCAATTGTCATGATACCGAAAGTGGTTAAGTCGTTCAACGAGCTAGACTTTGTGCTCCGTTATGTTTTTTGAAGAAGACGGACAATGGTTCTTGTATGAAATTATTGAGCAAAATTTAAACCAGGCAAGCAATCAGTACAGGATAAAATTATATAAAGAAAAGGTTGAAAACCTGGATTTTCTGCCTGAGGATTTAAAGAGGATAATTAAAAAGTCTGAAGAAATGAGTTTTAACGAACTTTTTAACTATATCAAAAAGGTTGAGGCTGAAGGATACGAGGCTACAATTTACAGGGTGGATCTTTATGCCAAGATTGCTTTTCCCCTTGTTTGTCTAATTGTATGCTTGATAGGAGCTGGAATAGCTTTTAAAAGAAAAATCAAGGAAGGACTACCTGTTAATGTGGCATGTGGTATAGGCATTGCATTTCTTTACTGGATTCTTCATAGTTTCTGCGTGTCGCTTGGATATGGAGAAATGCTTCCCCCTCTGGTTGCTGCCTGGTCTGCAAACCTGATTTTTTTATGTTTTGGGATAGTTATTTTACTCAACGCCGACTGATGTGACTACTCAGGTTCACGGTTCCACGGTTCACGGTTCAAGGTTAGCGAACTCTATGTCACCTTCCTTGGATTAAGAGTACATATCGCAGGGAGAATTCAAAGATGTCTACGAGCAGGCCATACGAACACGTGCTGCAGTTCGTGGAGTTGCCATGCGGGACCTGAAATATATGAAAAGAACAGATTACTGGGGATGTTTAGAGTATAGTTGAAGAAACAAGTGGAAGTTAAGACACGAGCGGGCAGATCAACTATCTTAAGAAATATGAAGAAATCAAGACGACCAACCGTGAACTTTGAACCGTGAACCTAACAACCTGAGTAGTTACAGATAAATAATGATAACTTTGTATAATATTATACTTACAATAGGAATCACCGTCGGTATTCCCCTGATAATTCCGATTATTCTTTTGTCTGAAAAAAGGCGAAAAACATTTCTGCAAAGACTGGGGGTAAAGAGGCTCCCGGAAAATATATTATTCAAAAGGGACAAGCCGATATGGATACATGCGCTATCGGTTGGAGAAGTTGTCTCTTCCGTTCCTCTTGTCATGAAGTTGAAAAAACGTTTCAAAAATAAAAGAATCGTTTTCTCAGCTTCAACCAAAACAGGCTTTGAGATAGCAAATAAGCTTTTTAAAAAAAATGTTGATTCAATATTTTTCTTTCCTTTTGATCTCCTGTTTTCTGTAAAATATATTAGCGGGAAAATACATCCAGCCATAGTTATTATTGTTGAGTCGGATATCTGGCCAAATTTTCTGTTTGAAATGAAAAAACGCCAGATACCCGTTGTCCTGATCAATGCCAGAATTTCTAATAGATCTTTTAAGGGATATAAGCGCTTTCCATTTATTTCTAATAAGCTATTTCTGTCTTTTGCAAAAATATGCGCTCAGTCCATTGAAGATGCCAGGCGCTTCATGCTTCTTGGTATCCCTTCAAACATGATATCAATAACAGGAAACATTAAATTCGATCAGCCATATGATCCTGTTTCAGAAAAGGAAATTGAAATATTAAAACAATCTATGCATATTTATCAGCCGGTTAAAAAAATTTTAATAGCAGGAAGTACTCACAAAGGCGAAGAATCAATACTTATTGATGCTTTTTCAAGGATCAGAAAAGACTTTGCTGATACTGTTCTTGTTGTTATCCCGAGGAATCCAAAACGTGCAAGGTCTGTACTCAAATTATGTAAATCCGCCGGATTTTTTTCAATTCTTATGAAAGACATCGAAAATATAGATAAAAACAAAAAAATTGATGTGATTGTTGTTGATGCTATAGGGATTCTAAAGAGGCTTTATGCAATAGCAGATGTGGCTTTTGTAGGCGGAAGCCTTGTAGATCTGGGCGGCCACAATCCGCTTGAACCTTCTGCCTTTTCCAAACCTGTAATATTGGGACAATATATGAGCGCTTTTGCAAATATATCTCAAATGCTTGTTGATTCAGGCGGAGCTGTCCAGGTAGAAAATACAAACAGCCTTTATGAAACAATAGCTGATATTCTCAGTGATAGCGATAAAGCCCGGAATATGGGAGAAAAAGCATTTAGAGTTTTTAACGCCAATAAGGGGGCTGTTGAAAAAACTCTAAAAGTTATAGAAAGCCAATTGAAGGATTGAGAAATATATAAGTAACCGTTTACGGTTGACAGTTATCGGTTCACGGTTGAAAAAAACAGAAATTAGAGGAGAATTATGGGGTCCTCTTTTGAAGATCGAGAGGTTAATATATTTTCTGATTTAGATGCGAAAGAATTAATTCAAGAGTTGAAATCAATATCCAAAATGCTTAAATCGTGCATAGTTCATTGAAAAAACTGTGAACTGTGAACTGTGAACTGTGAACCGTCAACCGTGAACGGTTACATATATAACTTATGAGCAATATTTTAAAAAAAATCGAAAGTATTATGACTAGCAAAAGGAAAGCCGGTCTTATTTCTTTCGAGTCTTTATTATTCATGCTTTCCCTTATTTTCGGCGGCACCGTTAAAACCAGAGAAGCTTTTTATAATAGAGGTGTGTTAAGGTCAAAAAAACTTCCCTGTGTAGTAATATCAATCGGGAATATCACAGTCGGAGGCACAGGCAAGACTCCAATGACTATTCATGTTGCCGAGCTGGTAAAACGCTTAGGTTACAAAGTAGCAGTAATCAGCAGGGGATATAAAGGGCTTGCGGAAAAAACCGGAGGAATTGTAAGTGACGGAAAAACAATATTCATGGAAGCTGACAAAGCAGGTGACGAACCGTTTATGATGGCCAACCGGCTGAAAAACATACCTGTTGTTGTAGGTAAAAACCGGTTTAATGCGGGCATGACGGCTTTAAACAGTTTTAAGCCGGACGTTATTGTGCTTGACGATGCTTCCCAGCACCTCCAGCTCAAGCGTGACATTGACCTGGTGCTACTTGACAATAGTTGCCCTTTCGGCAATCATCAGCTTTTACCAAGAGGCACACTCAGGGAACCGCTTTCAGCCCTGATGCGTTGTGATGCATTTATTCTAACAAGGTCGGATGTTGCTAAAGAGCCGGAAAGTACGTATAATTCTGTCAAATTAAAAAGTTGTGCAAGGGGCAAGCCAATTTTTAAGGCCATACATGTTCCATATATATATGAAGTCGTCAAAGGCGGAGCTGTTTCATCTCAAGGAATTTATGGAGATTCGTGCACACAGGGTTTTGAATTCTTGCGTGGTCGCCCAGCATTTGTTTTTTCAGGAATCGCAAGAAATATAGATTTTTACAATACAGTAAAAGGGTTTAACTGTAAGGTAACGGGTTGTTCAGAATTTACAGACCATCACAGGTACACGGACAGAGATCTTAACAAGATATTACAATCAGCAAAGGAATCTAATGCAGACTTTATTATTACAACGGAAAAGGACTATGCCAGAATTGCAAACAGAATCACATGGCCGATTGACCTTGTGGTTGTGGGCATAAAAATATCATTTGAAAATTATAATAATGAGTTCAATCTCTTTATAAAAAACAGACTTAAGGGACTTGGAAATTAATACAGTCTAATGAAATCTCTTCGTTCTAAACAAATAAAGCGCATACTAATTCGCTGCACCAACTGGGTTGGAGATGCTGTAATAACAACACCGGCAGTCAGAGCTGTGCGCAAAAATTTTCCTGAAGCTAAGATAAGCCTTCTCGCAAAACCTTGGGTTGCCCCAATTTTTTACAACAATCCTTATATTGATAATATCTTGATTTACGATGCTGCGGAAAAACATAAAGGCCTGTCCGTCATACTTAGGTTGAGCAAGGAACTGCGAAAAGAAAAGTTTGATCTTGCCATTCTTCTTCAAAATGCTTTTGAAGCTGCACTAATAGCTTTTTTGGCAGGAATTCCAAACAGACTCGGCTATAACACCGATGCAAGAAGTCTATTACTTACACATTGTATTTGTCTAAAGCCGGCCTTAAAAAGGGTACATCAAATCGATTACTATCTTGGAATTCTTGAAGGCGCTTCACTAAAATCAGATGGCAGACACCTGACCCTTGTCGTAACAGACGAAGAGCGTAAACATGCTGAAAAAATATTAGCGAAACACGGTATTACAGGGAAAAACAGACTTATCGGAATAAACCCCGGTGCTGTTTTTGGATCTGCAAAGCGGTGGTTTCCTGAACGGTATGCTGCACTGAGTATTAAGCTGCAAAAATACAGCGGGGCCGAAATTGCTATATTCGGAGGACCTGGCGAAAAGGCACTGGGAGACTATATCTCTGAATTAATGGGAAACCGTTGCGTCAACTTTTGCGGCAAAACCAGCCTTCGTGAAGCTGTAGCATTAATTGAGAGGTGTCAACTTTTTATTACAAATGATTCAGGTTTGATGCATGTTGCGGCAGCCCTTGATACTCCGCAGATTGCGATATTTGGTTCTACCGACCATGTAACAACCAGTCCCAGTAGTCCAAAAAGCCGGATTATAAGGGTCCCGGTGCCTTGCAGCCCTTGCCTGAAACCAGACTGTCCTATAGACCACAGGTGCATGAAAAACATTACTGTTGAAATGATATATGATGCTGCCATAAAACTTTTAATGTAATTAACATATGAAAATACTTATCGTTAAATTGAGCGCTATTGGAGATGTTATACATACGCTGCCCTCGCTTAACGCAATCAGAAAACACTATCCTGATGCACATATAACGTGGCTGATTGAGGAAGCTGCTTCCAGTCTTGTTGTAGGGCATGAAGCCCTGAATCGTGTTATTATTTCAAAAAGAAAGCAATGGATAAAAAAAGTTTTCGGGCCATCCTGCCTGAACAATATTAAAGAAGCGTATCAATTTATAAAAAAGCTGAGAGATACGGAATACGATCTGATAATTGATTTTCAAGGATTGCTGAAAAGCGGTATTCTTATAGCATTAGCCAAAGGAAAGCGAAAAACAGGTTTTGATAAGGGCATGGAGCACATGGAGCATAGCTACATTTTTTTAAACGAGCGTATTCCTCCTGTAAATATGGATAACCACGCTCTTTTAAGGAATCTGATGCTTATTAATGCTTTGGGAATCAAGTCAAAAGAGATTGAATATAAAATTCCTGTTTCCGATCATACCCGCAAATTTATAGATTCTATTTTGTTACGCCACGGAATTAAAAGTTCTGAACTGCTTGTAGCGATAAATCCGGTTGCAAAATGGGAAACAAAGCTATGGGATAATCGAAAGTTCGCTTTGCTTGCCGACAGATTGATTGAAAAATATAATACAAGCGTCATTTTTACCGGAAGTCAATCAGATAAAAACACAATGGAAGATATAATGTCTTTTATGAGTAAAAGAGCAGTAAATCTTGCAGGTAAAACAACGCTGAAAACACTTGCAGCACTTTATGAAAAAACAAGGTTTGTTATATCAACAGATACCGGCCCAATGCATATGGCGGCAGCAGTTGGTACACCTGTAATAGCTCTTTTCGGGCCGACAGCTCCATGGAGAACCGGACCCTTCGGATCAGAACATAAAATTCTGAGATCAGGCGTGGAATGCAGTCCCTGCTTTAAGCGACAGTGCAGTACAATCGACTGCATGAAGCAGATAAGCGTAGAGCAAGTACTGGATGCGGCAAATTCTATACTTTCGTAATAAAGGCAATTTTTTGTTAAAATATATGTCAACAGAAATTTTCAAACTCATTTTCATGTAACATTAAACTGCTGCACGTGAGCTTCAGGTATGATACATTCAAAACAGGAAACTGTTTGAGCGCATTAGAGAGCGTTAAGAAAGAACCTTACAGGATCTTTTGTTCATTGTTTATTAATGTCTTGTTAAACTCTTAATATTGTTTTCATTCTGGGCAGGTTCTTTCTTTACGATATCTTATGCGTGAGTTTTTCATGGTTTGAATGTATCATACCTGAAGCGAATATATTTTTAAAAGCCACGATGTTTCGAGTTTGTAAATTTCTGGTCAAAAAAATAAAATACAGAACTGGTCGAAAATGTCTAAATCCAAAGGCCTTTCAGGCTCAATAAAAAAATTCATTGTATCTATACCCAAGAATTATATTGTCAAAACGGGAAATATATTAGGAAGTATTGCATACCTGCTTGATGCGCGTCACAGGAGAATTGCAAGGCGCAATTTGCGATTTGCCAATCCTGAGTGGCCATTAGATAAAATAAATAAGCTCTCTATAAAAACGTTTCAAAACATGGGAATTACGATTTTGGAAATCTGTCAAATGACTTGCTTTTCAAAAGAAGATATTCTGCAAAAAGTTAGAATAAGAGGAAAAGAAAATCTGTTAAATACGATAAAAAGCCCTGAAGGCGTTATTATGATCTCAGCCCACATAGGAAACTGGGAGATGTGTAGTCTTTTTTTGTCATGTTATATGCAAAAGTCAGTGGTAGTGGTAGCGCAAAATCAGCCTAATATTATTGAACGGATAATTCATAAGCTCAGAACAAGTACGGGGAATGTCATTGTCAGCAAAAAAGGAGCTATGATCAAACTGGTTCGGACATTACGCAAAGGTAAAATGATAGGTTTATTAATCGACCAGGGTACTTCTCGTGGAGAGGGGGTTGATGTTACTTTTTTCGGCCACAAGACCAATGCCACATATGCAGCCTCTTTGCTGGCCGCAAGATACAATTGCCCGGTTCTGCCAGTCTACTGTATAAGAGAATCCGATGCAAAGCTGACAGTTGTTGTCGAACCTCCACTGAAATTACACAAAACCGATGATGTTCGTGCAGACTTGCAGACAAATACACAGATCATGACAGACTCTGTTGAAAAAATAATAAGTCTTTATCCAGAACAATGGTTATGGTTTCACAAACGATGGAAAAGGCACCACCCGGAACTTTATCCTGAAGATCTGGCCAGACGCAGGCGTCAAAGAGAAAAAAGAAAAGCTTGCGGTCCAAAAAAGCGATAAGGGCTCGGTCAAAAATAACTTGGTAGAATTTGCGCTCGAATTTGCCGTAGATTTAATCGATCTGATTGAGCAAAACCGCAGGAATAGCGAGCTATTTCGAGGACTTTTGCGATTGAAGATCGGTTAAAGATATGGTGAAGTCGGGATGCAAAAATGCCAAGTTATTTTTTACCGAGCCCTAATGATAAGATAAAGATTTTTCTGCTACAAATATTAGACGGTAAGAGCCTGATTTTGGGTATAGATGGTGTCATTTATTCGATTTGCCGCCCAAAACTCATTATATCACCCAAGTGTCTGGTTCAAGATGAAACGGGCTTCCCGGCAGTGAGAAATGTTTCACATTTTCATTGCCTTGGGAATTCCTGTAGCACGTCCGCTGGGATTTGTGTTTGAAGGAAAGAGAGCCAGCTATTATTACAGTGAAAATCTTTTAAACGCGAAGAATTTTGTCGGGCTCTCAAGAGAAATTGGTGATTTACCTGATTGGCTGGAAAAAGAAAAAATTATTTCTCGTTTTGCACAGTATCTTGCTATACTGCATAATAACAACTATTGTCACGGAGATACAAAATGGGCAAATATCCTGGCAAACGCAAGTTCAGGGAAATTCTGAATGATTGATCTGGACGAAGCTTCTCAGGTCAAATTCACTCTGGGACATAAAGTGCGTAAAGATCTCAGCCGGTTTATTTTTGATATGATCAAATATGGGCTGCCAAAACGATTTTTAAATGAATTTATGACAGAATATTGCAACATAAGAATGCTAAACAAAGAATGTGTGCAAAAAAAGATTAAACCGTTCATCAACAAATTACGTGAACGGCATAAAATAAAAAAGTAACTACTCAGGTAAGCATAAAGGCAGAAGCACAAACTATAAAAAATCGGAAATTTGAAACAAAATCAGATAGGTCAGTTCACTAAAAAAGAGTCGTACTATGTTGAAACTTTGAGACATGAAATTACTCATCATAACAAACAATCCAAATCGGGCAAGCTTTAGACAACGAATCGGAATTTATATAGAAACTCTGGCAGTTAACGGGATTGAATGTAAAACTGCGGTGTTGCCTTCAAGTTGTTTGGCCAGGTATAAGTTGTATAAGTCGGCTGTTGCGTTTGATGGAGTTTTTTTACACAAAAAGTGTCTGAATCCAATTGACGCCTATAACCTGAGAAAATATTGCAGAAAGCTGATATTTAATTATGATGATGCCATCATGTACAGTGATAAAAGGCCGGATCGACTGAGCCTGTCGCATCTTATTCCTTTCAGACGCACAGCCCGTATAGCTGATATGATAATCACAGGAAGTACTTACCTGGCCGCTCAATCACAGAAACTGAACTCAAATGTCAAGGTGCTTCCAATCGGGCTGAATACTGATGACTATATAGTGAAGAAGGATCAGAGTAAGAACGGCAAAATTCGTTTAGTCTGGATAGGAAGTAAAAGCACACTGGATTATCTTCGTCAGATTAAGCCGGTACTAGAGGAGATTGGCAAACGTTTTGATAATGTCATATTACGAATAATCGGGGATACTTTTTTTGATCTGGAAAATATGCCTGTTGAAAAATATTTATGGAGCAAAGACTTCAGAGCGCACAATCTGACGACGAGCGATATCGGCCTTGGCCCTTTACCAGGCAATCCGTTTACAGAAGGAAAATGCAGCTTTAAAATACTTGAATATTCTTGTTCTGGTCTGCCAGTGGTAGCATCTCCTGTTGGTACTAACTCAGTTTTTGTAAAAAACGGTGTTACAGGTTTTCTTGTCAAAAATCAGCAGCAGTGGATAAACAGAATTGGTCAATTAATTAAAAATTCACAGTTACGCGTAAACATGGGACAGGCAGGAGTTGCACGAGCCAAAAGGTTTGATGTACAGATAATAGGTCGGCAGTTTGTTGAGCTCATCTCCGATTTTTTAAAATAACTAGTTTAATCGACCTTCACTCTCATCAGAATTCTTTTGTAAATTGAGGCAAGATATATGTCAAATCAATTCAGCACTTGGTTAAAGAAAAAATTACTTAAAAAAGATAAAAATTTAATATCTCTTAATGATCCTTTTATAGTAATCAAATATCTATTGCGAGGCACCAAGGTGACCTGTATGCTTGATGCTGGGGCAAGTAATGGTCGAATTTCACGAACACTTTTAAAGAAATTTCCACAGGCAAATGCCTACGCATTCGAACCGAATCCTCTCTACAAACAACAACTGGAAACATATGCCAGGAAAGATTCACGATTCCATCCTCAATACCTGGCATTATCAGATATTGAGGGTAAGGCCGAATTATTTATTACTGAATCTCCAGGAAATACTTCTCTTCTCTCGCCGGCAGAACGGCTAAAGGAAATAGATCCTGAAGGCGCTGAGGTAAAAAAACGTATGGAAGTTAAGTTAGTAACGATAGATCAATGGGCAAAAAAAAATAACGTTCCTGAAATTCAAGTGATGAAATTTGATATCCAGGGAGCCGAGTTAAAAGCTTTAAAAGGTGCTGTAGAAGTATTACAAAAATCGACATGCGCTGTATATACCGAAATCTGCTTTAACAGCCTTTATAATGATGGGGCACTTTTTAGTGAAATTGATTTATTTTTTAGGAAACAAGGCTTTATTTTATACGATGTTTACAAGCCGAAGTATAACCAAAGCGACCTGATTATGTGGGCAAACGCCTTGTATGTTGATCTGAGAAAAATTAAAATTTAAATATTCGTTTCTGTTTTAACAATGTAGTTGAATACAGTATTTTCTACTGTAAATCTGAAAAAATGTCTGAAAAAAATATTCGGGTATATTTTTTGACAGGTAAGCGTTTATGTTGAAACATGCATTTTATAATTTAATGAGTAGAGCACACCGTGAAAGTGGACTGCGGCAGTTACATACCCTGGAAAGAAAACTGCCATCCAAAGATGTCCGTTTTGCGGTGCCTTTTGTTTATCATGGTAAGGGGTTCTTCAAAACCATTGAGCCGCGTCAGAATCCTGAGGAAATAGAGACCTTGTATAAAGCTGTGCTTGAGCTTTCTCCACGCCGCATTCTGGAAATCGGGACAGCCAGAGGCGGCAGCTTGTATCTGTGGATACAGGCCGCCTCTGAAGATGCCACAATCGTCAGTATAGATTTGCCAGGTGGAAAATTTGGTGGAGCATATCCAGCCTGTCGGGTACCTTTCTACCATTCATTTGCTCGTTCTGGACAAACGCTCAATCTCTTGCGAAGGGATTCTCATCAGGCAGAAACGTTAGATGAAGTTGGCAGGATTTTTTGTGACAAGCCAATCGACTTCGTATTTATTGATGGTGATCATACTTACGAAGGCGTCAAGGCTGATTTTCAAGACTATGGTACTCTGGTCAGACCCGGCGGTCTTATTGGATTTCACGATATCCTGCCACGTCCTGATTTGCCGGAGATTCAGGTTGACAGGTTTTGGAAAGAATTACGTGACAAGTATGATTGTGAGGAATTAATTGGTCGTGAAGGGTCGGGACGCAAGATTGGCATTGGTCTTATCCACGTCGGAAACAACGGTTTGTTTTTTTGAAGTATCATCTATTCAGGAGGTAGAAAATCATCCTCAGATAACCTCTTGAATTTACAAAGTGTCCCGGCTTAAGTTGGTAGTCTACAAAGCCGTCATGTTTGAGATGATAATAAATGAAAGACCATATAAGACGCTGCATTTACCTGATTGATCAGTTTAATTATATTCGGCTGATTGCGACGATAATAAGCCTGATAACTCTGTTCATCGCTGTTAACACCCAGAATCCCATAAATAATGACGGGATTCTATATTTGCAAACAGCCGAGGCTTTTGCAAACAGCGGGTGGCAAGAGGCGATAAAACATTTTAACTGGCCGTTTTATTCAATATTTATCGCTTGGCTGTCCAAACTAACACATTTATCTTTCGAGAACTCAACCTATGTATTGAATGCAGTACTTCTTGTTATAATTGTAATTAGCTTCATCGCTCTTATCGAGGAATCAGGCGGTTCACGTTTCGTGCAATTTCTAGGTGCACTTATTATTCTTAGCCATCCGCAATTACATCACTATCAGCACTATATTGTTCGGGGGTTTGGTTATTGGGCTTTCTCTTTATTAGCTTTCTTAAATTTTATTCGTTTTTATAAACACCTGAAATGGCGGCATGCCTTAGGATGGGGAATATTTATAAGCGTTGCAATATTGTTTAGGCCTGAAGGCCTGGTGATATGCTGTTTTGGTCCTCTTGTTCTTCTATTTCGAGCAAAAACAACGCGCTGGAATAAATTAGGAAATACTCTTAAAGCATATAGTTTCAATATCATTGCAATATCCATAATAATTGCATGGTGGCTTAACATGCCAAATCGAACAATCGCCCAGCTTGGGAAGTTTAGACACTGGGATCAACTGCAAAATGGTCTGACATTGTTAAGTACCAATATCAATGAAAAAGCAGTACTTGTGAGCCAGACGATTCTTAACGACTATTCAAACAAGTGGGGTTTAACCATGGTCATATCCGGGCTGACCGGGATATATTTATACAAACTGGTGGCGACCCTCTGGCCTGTACATGCATTGCTTTTCGGCCACGCTTTCTGGAAAAGACTTATGCCTGCGGAGAAAGGCATAAAAAGAGTGATAATATATTTTTCGATATTAAATCTGGTTATACCAGCCATATTTTTGGGACAACGATTTTTTGTATTATCCCGTTTTTTAATGCCGGCAAGCCTGCTTTTGCTGCTCTGGACGCCATTCAGCCTGCATTATATTATGCAGAAATGGCTGGATAAAAAAACAGTTATTAAAAATAATTTTGTGTTTCCAGTGCTATCTATTGTCTTCCTAATCATGTTCATCTATGCCTTTGTACCTCCCAATCAATCCAAGGCATATATTACTACTGCCGGCACATGGCTTAAACACAATATGCCGCAGCAGTCAAAACTCTATACAAACAACTTTCGGCTTTCCTATTACTCTGAAAAAAAATTTATGGAATGGGATATTTCTGACAACCTCATAATACCTGAGTGGTCATCTGATGATTTTGTTGCTTTAAAAACAAAACAAAAACATTATGAAAAGATAAAAAATACATTATTAACGCTAAAACTCAAACCCGGCAAAATATTTGCGAATAAAGAAGGGAACATGATTGCTGTTTTCAAGTTCATAAAAAATAAGTAGCCGTGAACGCTTACAATTTTCCTTAGATACCAATATGTCTAATCCAATAGTAACAGCCTTAATACCGAACCATAAAACCCTTAAAGTCACCAAGCTATGCCTGCGCCTTTTGCGCAAGTATACTGATCCGAAAAAAATCAGCATAATCGTTATTGACAATGATTCTCAAGACGAATCTCTAAAATATCTGAAAAGCCTTAAGTACATAACGCTCATTGAAAGAAAGAAAAAACAGGACGACACTCCATCTTTATCTCACGCAAGAGCTCTTGACCTTGCACTGGAAAAGGTTACCACGCCTTATGTTCTTTCCATGCATACAGATACCTTTGTTAAACACCCTGACTGGCTTGATATCTTATTGGCAGAAATAGAAAAAGAATCAATTATTGCCGGAGTCGGCTCATGGAAACTTGAGAATAAGCCTTTTATTAAAAGACTGGCCAAGGCCATTGAGTACCAATGGGAAAGCTTTTACTACCGCCTGATCGGCAAAACAGATCACGCCCTGGAAGGAAAAGGAAAAAACTACTTATATCTGCGAAGCCATTTGGCCTTTTACCGGATGGACTTAATAAGAAAAAACAATCTCTCGTTTTCTGATGGCAAAGAAACCGCCGGCAAGATAATGCATAAAAAGCTTGAAGATAATGGCTATAAAATGGTTTTTTTTGAATCAGCATTCCTCAGTAAATACGTCATCCATCTAAATCACGCCACCATGGTGCTTCATCCGGAATTAGGCGCCAGGAAAAAAGCACTATCAGAAAAGGTCTAAAACGCATCAATAAAGCCTTAAAGGATTTAAACGCCGAACAGATACTTATGGATGATTCCCTTGATAATTAAAGATGAAATCAACTGCTGATAGTAAATATCTTCGCTCTGGAAGAAATTTAGAGGTTCCCTTCAGGCTTCTTCTGAAATCAGAGGGTTCTTCTATTGAACTTATTTGTGAAAGTATCGCACGAATAATTCCAGGGAAGAGGTTGGTGTGCATAGGCAAATGGAACGATAAGCCGGTTGCAGTAAAAATATTTTTAAACTCCCAAAGCGCCGGACATCACTGTAAACGTGAAATAAAGGGAATAAATGCCTTAAAAAATGCCGGAATAAAAACGCCGGATCTTTTGCTTCAGAGCAATCTACAGCAAGATGACACTCCGGTTCTGGTCTTTCAAAGAGTTATGCCTGCCCTTAATCCCCACGAAGTTTTTGATATGGCTGAAACTGATGAAAAGCGCAGTGAATTACTTAAACGCATAGCAGTTGTAATAGCTGAACAGCATGAGGCTGGCCTCAAACAGAAAGATCTTCATTTAGGGAATTTTCTTCTCTCCGACAATGACATTTATACAATTGACGGTGATACCGTTGATACAGGCCAAACAGGAACACCCCTGCCAAAAGCAATGAGTCTGAATAATTTAGGGTTATTCCTGGCTCAATTCAATCGTAACTTCGACCATTTGTTTTCTGCAGCTTTTCAGGCATACACAGCAAAAAGATCATGGCCATCAGATAGCAGTCTGTTTAACCAGTTATTAAAAGAAGTAAAATTTCAAAGAAAAAACGGAAGTAAAAAATATCTGCATAAAATCTTTCGCGAATGCACTGCTTTTGTATGCCATAAATCATGGAACAGCTATATGGTTTGTGAGCGTAATTTTTATCACGGGGAAATGAAAAAATTAATTACAGATCCGGACTCAGTAATTGATTCAAGCAGACTGCTTAAAGACGGAAACAGCTCAACAGTTGCACTTGCTGAAGTAAACGGCAAGCTTCTGGTAATTAAAAGATATAATATTAAAAGTTTCTGGCATGCCTTAAAGAGATGTCCTCGTAATACCCGTGCATGGACATCATGGCGCAATGCTCACAGGCTGGAACTTCTGGGGATTCCAACTCCAAAACCTATAGCCTTTCTTGAAAGACGATGGGGGCCTTTTCGGTCAACCTCATATTACATATCAGAATATATTGATGGAACAGATTTCTACCGCCTGATTACTTCTGATAAATCAAAAGAAATTAACATAGAAGCTTTGAGTATAAGCTTTGGAGAAATGCTTAAATTGCTCGCGGACGCAAATATGAGCCATGGTGATTTTAAAGCTACAAACTTTATAGTAGCCGGTAAAAAGCTGTATATTATTGATATAGAAGGCGTGCATAAACATAGTTGCAGGTGGAGTTTAAGAAGATCACTAAAACGTGATTGCATGCGATTTATGAAAAACTGGAAGCATATGCCAAAAGTTGCAAGTGCATTTCAAAACCAGATCAGAAAAATCAAATTTTAACTGCTTCGTAAAAAGTCCATTTTCTGCCTTGCTTTGCTCTGCATCTCCACCCCGTTAAATTTTCGTTTTGGGAAACAGTATAGCCGATTTAACATGGCAAATCATTGCGGCGTAAAAAAAGTCGACAGGATTTATTCAAGCTTGTCAACTGCGTCCCATATTTGCTCCATATCTGCCCCCTGTTGTTAGGAAAAAAAGCCATGGATATATTTCAAGGCAGTAAAGACAATGATGCCGCCGAGCATCCATTTAATGACTTTTGCAGGAACATATTTTTGGCACCTTGCCCCAAGATACATACCACACATGCCACCAAGACCGAAAAGTATTCCAAGCAGCCAGTCCGGTGCTACTGACATATCAGGATAGAATGGGGCGATAGCCTGGTAAAAAATTACCCCGGCAATGGAGGTCACAAATGTCCCCATTAACGCTGCTCCTGCCACGGTATAGACGGGAAGGCCACAAAATGAGACAAAAAAAGGAGCGATAATGGATCCCCCGCCAATGCCATATACTCCTCCGACGATGCCCACAATAAAGCTCAAAGTGAAAATTGTCCAGATGGAGATATCAAAGCTTTCTCCATAGAACTCATACCCTAACCGTTTGAAATTAAAATGGGTAATACGTACTGCTGGTAATGCCTTGCCCTTAAGGCTTTTAGCCCGCTCCTCTTTTTTTCGATATTGACGTACAAGCTCCTGAAACCGCTTTTCACTTGAAGCCTTGTCCGCACCTGGAAGTGTTTTTCGTAGAAGATCTCGAATCATGCGGGTTCCGATGTAGAGAAGTACCATGGCGGCAAACAGTTTAAAATGTTTTGGATTTGGGAGATAGGTAACGCGGACAAAAGCACCGATAAACACCCCTGGAAGAGTACCGATGATAACGACCCATGCAAGCGGCCAGACCATTCGACCTTCCCGAATATAACGGTATACGCCGCTCGGAATAGCCACAATGTTAAAAAGGTGATTAGTGGAACTTACAGAGGGGTTCGTAAAGCCCAAAAAGGACATCTGAAACGGCAAAATGAGAAATGCGCCCGATACCCCACCCATTGATGTAAAGAATGAGATGCCAAAAGCCACTATCGGCGGCACCCAGGGAGCAACCTCTATACCGGCAGTTGGAAAATACATAAGAATCCTCCTTTTCAGTGACACGACTATATATTTAATCGTGTCACTGAAATAATAAATTTTTCTAATGCTTGTCAACTATTTTTTTTCGCAAAGCTTAATAGATGATTGCATTATATTGATTGAATAAATATAGTTGAGTTATTATAATGAAATTCTAAGGGCAAACGTGATGGAAAAAAGCAGAGAGGAAAAGAAGGATAACCTGATAAGAGACCTCCTGCTTATGAGAAGACTCACCCGTTTAAACCCCGCGGGCATCTTAACCATTCCGGAAAACGCCAAGTGCTTAGACACGGCACAACTTGATAAGCTTGAAAAATCCTTTCGGCAATGGATCGATAAAACGATTCGTACCGATGTACGGATCTCAAGAAAGCGAATCTTTCTTATCTTTATGTTGATACGATATACAGGTGCACGGTTTAATGAAATTTTAAGCCTGAATGTTCGAAAAGATATTGATGTGAAAAATAATCTTGTTCGAATCGGACAAACAGAAAGTAAGGACAAACCAGAATTGCGTGATGTGCATATCCCGTTAGATCTTACAAACGAAATTAACGAAGTCCTGAATAATCCGAAATTTTCCGGATTCCTATCCTCTCTTTTTAAAATTGACCCGGGACATGTAAGGCGGAAGTTTTACGAGCGAGCTCAAGAATGCGGGTTTCCCAAAGAGTATGGCAACCCAAATGCAATCAGGCGGTCAAGGTCTATTGAACTCTTGCGGAGCAATATACCAACAATGGTAGTCCAGAAGATCCTCGGACTTTCGACCCCAGGCTTGACAAGATCGCTTCTAAAATTTTCTAACGAAGATATGCGTCAGATAACCCAATATTATGTGGATAAAGAGAGCCGAAGAAAAACAAGTGCAAGAAATACATTTTTATGCAAGATCATGCATATCCGAAAGGGCGATATTCAAACTGAAGTTGAGATGATGACCATTGGCGGATACTCACTATTTACTGTGATCACCAATGAAAGTCTCAGACGTTTGCAACTAAAGCCAAATTTTTTTATTGTAGCAGAAATAAAGGCACCCTGGGTCATTTTGAGCAAAGGCGATACAGAACCTGAGAGCAGTGCTGAAAATCGGCTTAAAGGAACGGTATCCAATGTCATTCGTGGTAAAATCACCACCGAATACATAGTATCGCTTCCGGATGGTACTGAAATATGTTCAGTGGTCACAGAGGAAAGCAGGCGGCGGCTTGGCCTAAAGGAAGGAGACACAGCGTGGGTGTTGTTTAATTCATTTTCAATCATACTCAATGTTGACTAAATCGGGAGCCCTTGAATAGGTGAAGAGACGACGAGAAAAAACGGTGTAAAGGTATTATAATGGTTGGCCCAAAAGGATATTTTCAAGCTCTTTCAGGCTATTAATATAAAGGTTGGCGTCAAGAGATCTGTTTTTATATGCTATAAGAGGTATGCCTGCTGCTTTTGCTGCTATTTCGTCCAGCTTTGAGTCTCCTATATAAATTAATTGACCGGGTTCTATATTAAAATGCTCCAGTATTTTAATTAGCTGATCCGGGCTGGGTTTGGGGTTTTCCACATCAAGTGCACTTACTACCAGATCAAAGTATTCTTCGAGATCGTGTTCAATAAGCACTCTTTTCATTGTATCTGCCCGGTTTGTAGCAACTGCTGTCTTATATTCAGGTCTTAGCCTTTTAAGCAAAGGCTTCAGGTGCGGTTCCATTTCCATATATTTTAAAAATGGTATATAGCTCATATGTTTGCGAAATACTTGTGCTTGTTCAAAGCCTTTCTTGTCTTCAAATAGTTTGGCAATGGCCTCGTCTGCTGTATGCATGTATGAGTAAGCAAACTGTTCAGGAGTCATATCGGGTTTGCCGAAATGATTTAGAATATTATTATAATAGGCTGTGTTTGCCTTAACAGTATCGAACATAACTCCATCACAGTCAAAAGCGACAACTTTAATATTATTATTCATAGAGGACTTTCTCATGCCTTCTCCATTCAGAACTCACCAATCACCTGCCCGCTCGCAAAGCTTGCGAGGCAGGCGGGTTTTCGACGTTCAATTCCCCTTACTATTATATGATGTAACGCGCCAGAGGCGTCTATACGGGCTTTTCTTGGCGTAGAATTTCTATAGAATAATCCAGATCAGTTGTCCAGCAATATTCCAATAGATGTCCCCAAGGCTCGCCTCTTATAGACAGCCCTTCTAAAAATAATATCGTTGACATTTAACCACAAAAAGATTATTTTCTAGACAAGATAGCCAGAACCGTACAAAATATAATCCTGCGGGGTGATGAAAATGATAGAAAATTCATGGCAACTTCAGAATGCAAAAAACAAATTCAGCAACCTTGTTGATAAAGCTCAACATAATGGCCCGCAAGTAGTAACCAAACATGGCAAAGATGCTGTTGTTGTTCTATCAATTGATGAATACAAAAAATTAATAAAACCAAAAACCAGCTTGTTGAAATTTTTTCAAAATTCTCCTCTTTCAAAAATTAATTTAGACATAAAAAGAAATAAGGATCTACCTCGAGATATAGAATTATGAAATACTTGTTAGACACTTGTGTTGTTTCAGAATTAATTAAAAAAAATCCAAACAAACAAGTTGTTAAATAGATATCCAAAACAACTGAAACCAATCTATTCATATCTGTTTTAACAATCGGAGAACTTCATAAAGGTATTGAAAAACTTCCTGAAGGTAGGAAGAAAGAAAAACTGCACAAATGGGTGAATTGCGACCTGAAAGAAAGGTTCAAGAACAGGATAATCAATTTTGATCTACAGGTAGCAACCATTTGGGGTAAAATCCAGGCTCGGTCAGAATCAGCAGGCAAGGCCATGCCTGCAATTGATGGCATGATTGCGGCTACAGGAATCGCAAACGATTTTATTATTGTAACACGGAACACATCAGACATGGAAATCAGCGGGGCTTCCCTGCTTGATCCATGGTTGCCAACCCACTGACAACATCCCCGATATCCACCTATCCTATTAGATTATCCTTGTATTGTGATGTTCCAATTGCAGTTGAACAAAACAGATCGGCAAAGATAGAATTAATTTTGTGCCCAACAATACAGGAAATCACATAACTAATTGAGTACCTTTTTTAATCAAGGCATCTGGAAGGAATCGGAGTTTAAAGGAAAATTTAATCCACAATTCAAGCTTTGACACCTATTTTTCTTCAGTCAAAAGCGATAACTTTAATATTATTCATAAATAATTTCTACTCCCGATCCTAAGCCTCGGTTCACGGTTCACGGTTTATGGTTGATAGTTGATCAAAACATAAAACTGTTAACTGCAAACAGACAACCGTTACCAATAAATCTCGTTCTCATTCCCTGGCAGCGGCATCCGGCAACTGCCCCAGACCCGCGTTCTCCCAACATTGTTTAAGTTTACGCTGCTCAGACTGTGAAGCCTGCTGATAGGCAATAAGAAAGTTGTTTATGCCCTGATTTGCTCTATCCGGATCACGAGTCTTGGAAAAGGCAGCTATGCTCTTGACAAACCATCTGCCTGAATCTTCCACGCGACCCTGCAACCAGGCAAGAAGCCCCCACTGCCCATATGTGCTTGCAGCACCAAGTTCGTCTCCCAATCGCTCAGAGATCTTGAGTGATTTTTTGTACCAATCTTCAGCTTCCTCAAAATCACTGCGCTCTTCTGCGATCATCCCGAACTGATGATATGTTATTGCGGCGCCAAGTTCGTCTCCCAACCGCTCCTTAATCTTGAGTGATTTTTTGTACCAGTCTTCAGCTTCTTCAAAGTCCCTGCGTTCCTGTGCGATCATCCCGAGTTGATGATATGTTATTGCAACGCCATGTTCGTTTCCCAACCGCTCGTCGATCTTGAGTGATTTTTTGTACCAATCTTCAGCTTCTTCAAAATCCCTGCGTTCTTCTGCGATCATCCCGAGGTTATGCAATGCGTTGGCTTTTAATGACTCATCGCCTGTTTTATTCGCCCATTTATTTAACTTATCTGCCCAGCTTTCAGCGCTGGTCATGCGATACAGCAGATAGTCAAGCCAAAAATTCATTCTCCACCACTTAATGATATCACCTGCCTGTAAATCTTTTTCCTGAACTTTTTGCCTGAGGCTTTGTGCCCGGTGCAGGTCAGATAGAGACATGGCTGCTTCAAACATCGGCAAGTAGTATCTGCGCGCCAGTGTTTTTCGCGGGATTCCTTCATGCAAAGCCACAGTTAGTTGTTGTTCCAAAATGGCAAGTTGTTGTCTTGCAATTTTCGGAGTAAGCTCGCTGTTGCTCAAAACAGCGCTTTGATAAGACGCGCGGTCTTTGTCTTCGTAGCCATAAGCATCCGCCGGATCTGTAATATGAAGCTTAAGCGGCATCCAGTCTGCGAGATGCTCGGCTACTTGGAGTAATAAACGATAGTTAGAGGGAAGCAGAAAAAAAATAATGTGGCACTTAAGAGCGTCCCAGGATTCACGCTGTGCGTTCATGTCAGCCCAAAACCGTGGCGCTCCCTCACCTTTTTTTTGACCATCGTCAACAAAAAACAGAACGCCGGCGCCGGAATGCCATGCCCCTGTGATTTTGCGGGACTCATCCACCAGACGTGTTGCCTCGCCCGGCACAGCGGTAAGAGAAAGCAGAGCGATAGGACGCTTATCTAACTCAAACTTTAGAAGATCGACTAATTCATTAGCCCGGGCAACGGTGTCCACTTCCACGACTGTCAACGCTGCTACTGACTGGCGCACTGCATTTCTAAGAAGCTCTAAATGTTCGCTCGACGCTGTCAAGACAATCGTCCCAAATCCTTAAGGTTTTCTATTACAAGAGGATGTACGCCAAACCACCCTTCACCGTTATATTCCACAAGAGCGCATGATTTAAGCAAGAGTTGATTAACCGAATCCGACACAGGCCGGGGCTTTTCACCTTTTAGCTGCTTTCGACCATAGTCTGCAAGGCGGTTATAAAGGTCGTCCACTGATTCTGGTCCATCCGGCAGAGGATGAAAGGGAAGTGTAATCTGCTGCCAGAAGTCTTTGCGGAGCTGATTGAGGCCATAGTTAATATGCTCTTGTTCCAGCGGTACACGAGCATCAGCCATTACAGCCGCTATATGAAGCACATCAAAGGCATGGCGCAACACACCGCCGGTCATTGTTACCAAACGGTCGAGGGCATCTTCGTTAATAAGGTTATCCTCTATCCGCTGCATAATAACCTTTTTCACAGTATCAAAACCCGGCGCAGGTTGCCCTTCCGGATCAGTGACTTTGATCATTGGAAGCGCCACAACATCATCAAAGTGATACTTGAATGCGTTTACGTCCGGCGAATGAAACAAAAATATAGGTATGGTATAGATAATATTGGCTGTAATGCCTGTCAGCAGGTTCACATGGTTGACGTACATCTCGCGAGCCTGCATAAGCTCCAGTTTGTCCAGATCTTCCACTATTATCAGCAGTTGCAGGTTTTTTTTCAAAAGCGGTTTTCTCACAGCGTCAATAACATTATTTGCCTGAACCAAAAGATCTGACGGACGTTTTCGCAACAAGGCAACCGTTGTTTCTTTGCTGTGGGCTTCCAGCTTAATCTGTGCACTTAACCGTGCAAATACCCCAAGCAACTGTCCAAGCAGACCTGCCTTTGATAAAACACCGGCGCCAACTTCTATATGGGAATCCCTGCTTTCTGTAGTGGCCCGGGTAGTCTCATTAAAATAATTGAGGACCGGTTTTAAGAAATCATCATCAATTTTAAGGTTATTGTTTTTTGCTGCATTCAGGACACGCTCGGCAATGATTAAAATCAAATCTTCAGCACAAATCGCTGTGGAACTCATCTGGTCATGCACAGAAAATGTTACTGGTAAAAATCGTTCTTTATGTTCCGCAAGAAGTTTGTTCAATTCGGTTGATTTTCCACAGCCCCTGTGCCCATAGAATAAAATTCTGGCATCTTCCCTATTAAGCGCATCAATCAGACGTTTCCTGGTCTCTTGATGCGGATCGCGCGCCATATCGGTTTCCACAAAAAAAGTCTCAAGTTCTTTGCCAACTAATGGCGCTGGCCGACAAACACGACGAATTCCTTCTAAATCTTTTGCTTTGCCTGGTAGTTCCATTAAAAACACCTCGCTGGATTGCAAATTGCCCCAATTTGCTGCCTTGTAACCGTGAACCGCTACTTTCTATCCTTTATATTGCCGTAAACACTTATTTTAATTTCCGGACGTATTTTGCTGTCTGTTTCCAAATAAATTGTGTCGAAAAAACGGCTTTTTTCATTTTTCAGATTTGTTACGGTCAATAAGTATTCTGATTCTTTTGATGGTGTTATGACTTTCTTTATTTTGTAGCTTATGTCTTTACCTTTTTGGGCCTTTACTCCAAGTATTTTAAAAGGATATTTTTTTTCAGGAATTATCTTAATTAATTGCTTTATATCTTCTCCAATATAACCCTTGAGAATTATACTTTTAGGTGTAATAGTTACAAATTTATCAACCTTGCCCTGGATAACAAAATTTAATTTTGGATGCTTTTCGTCATTAGTATGGATAACTATGTTTTTCTTGAGTTTTCTTCCACCATATCCATTTGAATTGACTTTAATATTGATTTTTCCCTCTCCGCCCGGAGGGATGAGTCTCGGGAAAGAGACCGCAGTACACCCTCAGCCGGTTTTGACTTTTACAATATTTAGAGGAGCGGTTCCTTTGTTTTGAATAATAAATTGATGGTCTATTTCATTACTTTCAACAACCGTGTCAAACTCATAATTATCTACAGGCAAATAGGCAGAAGGATATGTATTAACATTATCTTCGGCCATTATAGATGTATTAAAATTTAAAAAAAGAAAAAATAAGAGAAAAAAGAAAAACAGGTTTTTAATCTTCATTTTTAAAGCTCCTTTTTTATAAGGAACGTGGACGAATCAACTTCCCCAAGTAGGTGCACAGATTTGGGTCGAATTTGTTCGATCTCAGATCACAAAAGTTGAAGGAATAGCGAGCTATTTCAATATTTTTGTGATTTGAGACCGGACAAAGGCGGCCTGAAGCTGTGATGCATAGTTGAGGAAGTTATTTCGTCCACGTTCCTAAGGGATTACATCATAAAAAATGGGTCCATATCAACAACAACTTTAACTTTTTGCCTGTAAAATTTTGATGAGTTCCTGAACATCATTAGATGAATTAAGCTGTGAAGTTCTTTTACACTCAGACTTTTTAAAAGAATTTGCCATCTATACTGTTTTGCTATTCTGGGTAGAGGCGCTTCAATAGGTCCTAATACTTCTATTGATTTTATAAAAGATTTATTATTTCTTTTCAAGGTATTGCAGAGATTTCCCACTGCAAGAGCATGCTGCCTTGTTTTTTTCTTGTCGTTTCCTGAAATTTTGATCTGCACCATCCTTGAGAACGGTGGATATCTCAGGCTCTTTCTAAAGTGTATTTCTTTATTGTAAAATGCTTTAAAGTCCTGGGTTTTTGCAGATAGTATACTGAAATGTTCGGGATTGAAAGTTTGCAATATCACCCTGCCGGATACATTCCCCCTGCCGGCTCTTCCAGACACCTGTGCGAGAAGCTGAAACGTTCGTTCTCCTGCACGAAAGTCAGGCAGGCTTAAAGAAAGATCGGCACAAATTATGCCGACCAGGGTAATATTCGGAAAGTCATGGCCCTTTGCTATCATCTGGGTTCCGACAAGTATATCTATTGTATTATTCTTCAGGCCTTTAAGCAGTTTTAAAACAGAACCCTTGCGTGTGGTGGTATCACGATCCATCCTAGCTGTTTTTGCATCAGGAAAAAGCGACTTGACTGTAAGCTCAATTTTTTCCGTACCAAGTCCTAACAGCTTTATACCGGCGGATCCACAGGTTGGACAATTTGAAGTGGCTGCTAATGTAAAACCACAGTAATGGCACTTGTATGCATTAGCTCCCTTGTGAAAAGTAAGAGAGATATCGCAATTCTTGCACCTGATAGCCTTGCCGCATGATGCACAAACAGGAAAACTTGCAAAGCCCCGCCTGTTCAGGAATAGCAAAATCTGTTCTCCACGCTCCAGGGTTTCTTTCATAGCCTCATAAAGCTCGGATGAAATAAACTTTTTAACTCCTCTATAATCTCTGATCTTGCGCAGATCGATTATGGTGACCTCGGGGAGAGATCTTTTTTCAATGCGTTTTTTCAGAGTCAGTTCAGTAAATTTATTTATCGTAACATTATAGTATGACTGAATCGAAGGTGTGGCAGATCCTAACAATGCAACACCATTATTTAGCTTTGCCCTGACAACAGCGAGATCCCTTGCATTATAACAAAGGCCCCCTTCCTGCTTGTAAGAAATATCGTGTTCCTCATCTACGATAATGACTCCAACATTATCGAAAGGTGCAAAAATAGCCGACCTTGCACCTATAGCTATGGTTGCTTCTCCTGAGGCTATGCGCCTCCACTGGTCATAACGTTCACCTGCTGAAAGCCCGCTGTGAAGAAGAGCAACGCACTCTCCGAAGCGGGCTCTGAACCGCCTTTCCATCTGTGATATAAGAGCAATTTCAGGAACAAGCACCAGAACTTTGCAGTTTTTCTTTATAGCTTCTGCTGCAATCCGCATATAAACTTCTGTTTTTCCGCTTCCAGTAACTCCTGCCAAAAGAAAGGTTGAAAATCCTTTATTAAGGGAGGTTACAACTTTTGAAATGGCTTGTTCCTGTTCTTTTGTTAGTATGTGGGCGCTATCAGTCTCAATAGATTCGCCGAATGGATCACGATAAACTCTTTTTTTAATGGTAGAAATATAACCTTTGTTTTCCAAAGATTTAATTAATCCGAGAGCGGATGGTACCAGCTCTTTTAATTTTTTTACAGAAAGTTCACCCTCTTCTTTTAATGCATCTATTATTTTCATTTTTGGAGTTGAAAGTTCCTTAATTGCGATTTCCGAGCTGGTTAACAATACATAACGTTCCAACTTCGGTCTTGTTCTTCCTCCTTTTAGCTCACGCTTGCTGATAATCGATCCCAGGTTTTCCATGGTTTGAATTAAGGAGTTTGGAATGTTTTTGTTTATAATTTTACAAAGATTTTTTTGTCGGCAGGATTCAGATTCAAGAGAACTTAAGATTTCCCTTTGTATGGGCGGAACAGAATTATCTTTAAGAACATTTTTACCATCTTCTGTAATTGATATTACGGCATATTCATAAAGATTTAATCCGCTCGGGAGAGCGCTTTTTATAACTTCTCCGATTGGATATATATAGTATTCTGAAATCCACCTGAAAAATGGTACTATTGATGAAGGAAAAAGAGGCTTTTCATCAAGAATATCCAGAATTGACTTTATTTCAATCTCGCTCCGAGTTGTTTTTTTACATGAGCCCAGTATATATCCTGTCACCTTGCGCCTACCGAAAGGAACAAGGGCTCTTTTACCTACGGATATAAAGTTGAAAAAATTTTCCGGAACCAGATAGGTAAAGGTATTATATACTGGAAGAGCTATGGCTATATCTATATATTTTGAATAAGTTGTCATTAATTATCAATAAGTTATTACAAGGCAAAGTAACTTCTCAATAAATCAGGGCAAATTACATGATACAAGACTCGCTCACTAAGATACTCAAACAGTCAGCTATTTTACATTTCATCACCAGCGGACTCGTCTTTTTTATTTTTATCCGAACTTTTTGAGAAGTTACAAGGCAAAAACAAGTTGCAATATGTAAAATACCTGTTAAAATTTAATTAATTCAAAACTACTGGTTCGGTGCATAAGTTAATACGACAGGAGGCCCAAATGTATAATCAGATGTATAAAATGCTAAAAATACCCGTAATAATTTTTTTAATTTCAGGTCTGATGCTTACCCCTTTTGGTTCATCGGCACTTGCGCAGGATCAGAGTTTGTTTGAGGAAAACAGTGCCGAACAAATGTTTGTTGACTTTTTATTTTTAAGGCCCCTTGGTATTGCTGTAACAGCCGTGGGTACCGTCATGTTCATTGCCTCTCTTCCCTTTTCAGCCTCGGGCGGAAATGTTAAAGAGGCATTCTCGGAAATGATGGCAAAGCCCGCTAAATTTACATTTGCAAGACCATTGGGAGATTTAAGTGGTTATTAGGGCTCGGTAATTGACGAGTTCGTAAAAAGTCAATTTTGTTTGCTTTGCCTGGGACGGGTGCCTGAAAAGTTTATTTAACAACTCTGAGTCTGTGTGTTTTCTGCAGTTTTGACCATAGATTATTCATCATATCCGTGTATTCACTGTCATCCGCTTCTGTATCGGTTTTTCCTCTAACATACTTATTGAAAATATTTTTAAGTATTTCAACTCTTTCTTTATTCATATTGGCAATTTCAACTCTTTCTTTCAGTGGCAACTCAGAGATGATCTCCTCAATTATTTCATCTACAGGGGACAACTCACTGTTTATATCTTTTAAATCAGGTTTATCCGACATTAAATATTTCCTGTTACAAAAAAAGCCGGGGATGCCCCCGGCTTTAATTAGTAAATTTGTCGTGGTCGGGGCGAGAGGATTTGAACCTCCGACTTCCTGCTCCCAAAGCAGGCGCGCTACCAGGCTGCGCCACGCCCCGATTTATGCGGTCTATCTATCACGATTTTGTTGTTCGTGCAAGCACAATAAATTAGGCGTTGAGCACTAATTATAATTGTCGCTCATATTGCGCAGAACGTAAGCCAGTATCCCTCCATGCCTGTAGTAACTGAGTTCTATTGGAGAGTCAATTCTTGCAATGACCTGGAATTCAGTTTTTTTGCCGTCTTTTCCTTGAGCGAAAACACTGAGTTCCTTCAACGGCTCAAATTTATTTTCTATTCCAGCTACTTCATAAATCTCTGTTCCATCCAGGCCCAGGGATTTATGGTTTTCGCCCTGTTTGAACTGGAGCGGCAATATTCCCATGCATATCAAATTGCTTCTGTGTATGCGTTCAAAACTTTCAGCAATTACTGCCTTAATACCCATGAGATATGTTCCCTTGGCGGCCCAGTCACGTGAACTGCCGGTGCCGTAATTCTTACCTGCAATTACAAGCAATGGCGTAGCTTCTTTTTGGTATTGCATTGCCGCTTCATATATTGTCATTTTTTGACCATCTGGTAAAAAAACCGTCCAGCCGCCGTCAATGCCGGGTACAAGCTTATTTTTTAAGCGGATGTTCCCAAATGTTCCTCTCAGCATTACTTCATGATTCCCGCGGCGTGAACCAAACGAATTAAATTCAGAAGGAGTTAAACCCTGGTCGATAAGATATGCCCCTGCCGGGCTGTCAACCGGAATTGCCCCTGCCGGCGATATGTGATCGGTTGTTATACTGTCGCCTAACAATGCCAGAATCCTGGCTCCTTTTATATCCTGAAGTTCGGGAATTGTTTTGTTTATGTCTTTTAAAAAAGGGGGTTCTTTGATGTATGTGGATTTTGGGTCCCAATTAAAGAGCATTCCTTCAGGAACAGGGAGAGTTTTCCATTGATTTGATCCTTCAAACGCATTTTCATAAGCTTTTTTATACATTTCAGGGCATACAACTCTTTTCACGGTGTTTTTAATTTCTTCTGTGGATGGCCAGATTTCACGAAGATATACAGGCTTGTCGTTGTTATCTAATCCGATTGGTTCTTTATCAAAATCAATATTTATCTTTCCGGAAATTGCAAAAGCAATGACTAATGCGGGTGAAGCAAGAAAATTTGCTCTGGTAAGAGGAGAAATTCTTCCTTCAAAATTGCGGTTGCCGCTGACAACAGATGCTGCCACAAGGTCATGGTTTTTTACTGCATCAGCTACCGCCTTTGGCAGAGGGCCGCTGTTTCCAATACAGGTAGCACATCCATATGCCACAAGATGGAACTTTAAAGCCTCAAGATACGGCATAAGCTCTGCTGCTTTCAGATAATTGATTGCGGCTTTTGATCCTGGAGCAAAGCTGGTTTTGACCCATGGTTTTACAGAAAGCCCTCGTTCAACAGCTTTTTTGGCCAGCAGTCCGGCGCCGATCAGGACATTTGGATTTGATGTATTGGTACAGCTTGTGATTGATGCAATTACAACTGATCCGTGGTTGAGATTAAAAGATGATCCGTCAGTTGAAGATGTCTCCTTAAAGTCATTTAAAAAAGTTTTTTTAATTTTAGAGAGAGGAATCCTTTCTTGTGGACGTCTTGGGCCTGCCATGCTCGGCTCTATGTCGCTCATGTCAAGATGGATTGTGTCGTTAAAAAGCGGATTTTCCGTTGTTTTTGTTCTGAAAAGCCCCTGTTCTTTACAATAGCTTTCTATCAGGGCAATAACTTTTTCAGAGCGACCGGTTAAGCGAAGGTACTTTATTGTTTCATCATCCACAGGGAAAAAACCCATTGTTGCACCGTATTCAGGAGCCATATTTGCTATAGTAGCACGATCTTCCAAGCTTAAGGCATTAACGCCGGGTCCAAAAAATTCGACAAATTTTCCAACCACTCCTTTTTTTCGCAGCAACTCAGTTATAGTCAGCACCAGATCCGTGGCTGTTGTCCCTTCAGGTAGTTCGCCGGTTAATTGAAAACCTGTCACTTGTGGCGTAAGCAGGTAATATGGACTGCCCAGCATAACGGCTTCTGCCTCTATACCTCCGACACCCCAGCCGACTACACCGAGTCCATTGATCATAGTTGTATGTGAATCAAGGCCGACAAGGGTGTCAGGGAAAACCATCCTCTGACCGTCATTATTTTTGACAAATATAACTCTTGCAAGATATTCTAGGTTTACCTGGTGTATTATACCCGTGGCTGGAGGTATGACGCTTAAATTTTCAAAATTTTTCTGACCCCATCGCAAAAAGGTGTATCGCTCAAAATTGCGCTCGAATTCTTTTTCAACATTATATTCAAAAGATTCCCTAGATCCAAAAGAATCAACCTGAACCGAATGGTCTATGACTAGCTCAACAGGAATATGAGGATTTATCTTTATTGGATTTATCTGCAAACGTTTTGCAGCTTCGCGCATACCGGCCATGTCCACCAGGGAGGGGACTCCGGTAAAATCCTGCAGCAGTATGCGGGCAGGCATAAAAGGCACTTCATGATACACCGGGACATCAGCTTTCCATCCAGCCATATTTTCTATATCAATTGTTGTTATAATATTGCCGTCTTCATTTCTAACAAGGTTTTCAAGCAGGATTTTTATGCTAAAAGGCAGGCGGTCAATTCCAGTAAAACCGGAATCCGCCAGCTTGCTGAGGCTGAAATATCCAACAGGCCCTTCAGCGGTATTTAAAGTTGATCTTGCTCCAAAACTGTTTTTAAAATTAGCCATATAACCTCCGAATTCTGCTAATTTATTTTTATGGATAGGCTTTCAGATAAATAATTTCACTGCCAAAATACAAGATCAATAAAGTGTAAACTACTTTTGACTTGTCTTGAAAGATGCCTAAAAGTCTATACATTGTCTCTAAACTATTTTTTCTTTATTTGCAGTTGTCTTAACAAACTTTCCTGTTCCAGGGTCAATTCAACTGTTTTACTCTTCTTGCCGCCAGAAGATTTATCTTTCAAAGTTACATAATGACAACTACGAAAAGGTTCATACAAATTCTTCGAGTTAAGGTAATCAACGCCATCAATCTTTTTTCTTCTTTCAGCAAGGTCTTTGTTAAGAAAATAGGCTGGCACGCAGATACTATAAACAGCTCGAACATGCTCATCAAGGTTTACATAAAATGACCTGATCTTTAAGAAGGACTTAATATGTTTGAAAGCGTCTTCTATTTTGGCCTTATCTCTATATGCTTTTATGATCTTTTCTCCAGAAAAAAGAAAATGGGTATCTGATGATTCTATATGATTTGAAATAAAGACACAGATACCATCTAAGATTTCGTTATCGGCAATATTTTCATTTCGACATTTTCTCTCATCCCTAAATAATACAGGGTTAAAGCCAAGGATATATCTTTGTTTTCCTGTTAAACCAAGGTCTTTAAAATAGAAAGATTCATCATAACAAGTAAATCCCTGTTTTGATAGACGCTCTTTGAAGTTATCGAAAGAAATACCGGTAAAAACAGACAGGTCTATCCCCTCTATATCGGGTATCTGATCCTTATCCAGTACTGATATGTATTTAAGGCCATTTTCAGCAATATACTCCAGATTATCATCAGAGACAATTCCACGATCAAATACAAGGGTTATGTTCTTTAATCTAAACCGTTCTTTGCAGGCATCAACATTGCCAACAAGTGTCTTGACGTCAGCAGCAATATCGCCAGGATATACATCCCATTTAAAAGGATAACCCTTATTATTAACCAATATTCCCAGCAAAACCTGTTTATTATGCGGCTTGCTGTCCTTGCTCTTTTCATAACTTGAAAGCTTGCATTTCATGCCGGCAAAATATGAGGAAAAAAAATTATAGTTTACAAAGTCATAGCTTGAGTTGTCCTTTCTGCAGGTTATTTGAAAAAGATGGTTCTCTAAAGATTTCCGGCTATGTTCGATCTTATCCAGTTCGTAATAAATCTTGTCATCATTGAGGTTCTTAAGAGAACAACCGACAACCTCGGATAAAGCAGTTTTTTTCGCCCACTGAGGGATGCTGTAATTAGAGCAAGGGGAAACACATTTATTTATAGTTAGTATCTTTGCAATCAGAGGTGTTGATAGCTCACTATTAGTGATATGATTATTGAATGCCTTGGAAAATTTCCACATATCCCAAAGGGCATTGGCAACGGCGAGATCGAGATAAGGCTTGCTTTCCTGGACTACAATATTGTTCATGACAGTTATAACTTGATCCGGGTCAGAGAAAGCTTTACATATGAGACTTATCCGATCACGTTGAACATCAGTGAGCTTCCCGATAGGGCAGATTACACGTTTTTTAACCTTTTTGCCTTCTCTGTAGGACTCGGCAATAAAGTAAAATTTATAGACCTTGCCTTTGTACTTAGAAGTTTTATAGCTCAGATGCATTATGTGGTCTCTCAATAATTTATGGACTACATAATATATTACCGGTATTTTAATGTCAAGCCTATTTACACCTAAGTTGAGCGATTTTTTCCGAAGAAATGTGCCAAGATCTTGATGCAGTCCCCCTCTGGGCGGGACGAAAAGCGTAGGCATACCAATGGATATGTCGAGACTTTTAAGTTCTTTGCCGCTCTTCTCCCTTGTTTTCAAGGCTCTCAGCAGTTTTTTTGCTTGGTCGGTGACCTCTTTCCGTGTGCTTTCCGGCCTTGCCAGAGTGACAATAAAAAAATACCCTGTATCAAATTCAACCTCAATGTTCCTTGCAGCCATAGCCTGTCGCATTCTGTTGATGCCGGAACCGATCTTTTCCGTTATTCCAAGTCTGTGAAAGGCATCGAATAATATGGGATTTCGCGCCACACTGAGCTTTCCGAATTTACTGCTGTCGAAGAGAAGTCGGCCAGGATTGATTATTTCAACACTGTCATCATAGGCTTCAACATGTATCGAAATCCGTGGATCACAGTTATTGGCAATATCCTGAATTTTAGATCATACTGTATTGTCGGTTGTGCATCCGATAATTTTACCTATATCCGTCACCCCCTATGACAATCTTTCCCCCAGAGGCGTTTGCAAAAACAACCATCTCTTTATCGATACCTACCCCAACCTGTTCTTTAAATTCGACAAAATAACCTTCGCCTTGTTTGATAAGTTCTTGTAATTCCTTCTTCTTCATTACAGTTCCCTCGATAGAGAAATATCCAAATTAACAGTATTGCCCAGTGTCTGCGCCAGCGATGCCCATATGCAGCATATGCTGCTTGATAAATATGTCAACTCAGGAATTCTTCCTGATTTTTCCCTTTATCCTTACAATTATTCAACATAGCCTGCCCTGTGAAATCATGTTTGCTTTTATTTAACTGGGGTCAACTACGTTCTTCAGTTCAATTACCACGTCAACTTATAAACTACTGCACGTCCCGCAAGTCATATGGTATTTCTGAAGACCCTTTTCCCTCTTTTGCATCCAGTTCCTGTATGTTTTCGATGAATTCACGAACCATTCAACCAGGCGTAATTGCATAGAAGCATGACCGTCCCAGGGTCCACTGATAAATTTATGGGTAGTCCCTACAAAACAGTGCGGGTCAATAATTTCAATAAGTTAGATATCATGTCTTCTGGCAGCACATAGTGAAAAATCAGGTGTTTACAAAGTAAAATAGGGCAGTATTTCCAAACCTGCACTGCTTTGTAGGGACTACCAATTTATGGACATATCCCACTTTATACTTTAATATTTATAATGTGATCCAAAGCGCATCACGGGTAACAGGCAAACTGAACCACTCTCGTCTACAAGACGAGAGGTTCATTAGGGGTCGATTGGAAATCGACTGTCATCTGTAACGGGTTCGCCCTCTTGCTCCTCAATGTATTGTTGAATCATTTCATCCGTAATATTACCGGAGCTAACTGCCAAGTACCCGCGTGCCCACAGATGTCTACCCCAAAACTTCTTTCTCAAATGGGGAAACTCCGATAGCAACCTACGTGAGCTTATACCTTTAAGCCATTGCATAATTTTGCTCACGTTTTGAGTCGGACGGTATGAGATGAACATATGGATATGGTCACCAGACACTTTACCAGTAATAATTTCAATCTCATGCTCCAGCGTAATTTGTCGCAGCAGGTCCCTTGCACGGATTGCAACCTGGCCAGTCAATACCCTTTTTCGATATTTGGGAATCCAAATCAGGTGCACCTTGAGGTCTGTTTTTGTATGGGCTCCAAGTTTGTAAAGTCGCATAGCGACAACTATAACCTTTTCTTCGCCTAAAGGCGAGGGGTTTCAACCATCCCCGAAAGGGACACTAAGGAAATAGAGAAGCAGATGAGAGGTATGCGAATCTGGATTTTCCGGACTACAGACGTTGATTCAAAAGTACTGAACCATTTGCAGGAAAATCTGGTGATGGTTTTCTGCGGTACTGTAGAATCGGGCAGGACGTTTGAACTCAAGGAAAAGGAGCTTCATGCTGCACGAGGGCAGTATAAATCGACCCCTATCCTGTGGCGCCTTCGTATTCTGAAGCCGACCCAGGATTTTTTGCTGGCGGTCACCGAGGCTGACCTTTATGCCGACGGACTGAATTTTGTGTTTGGCGAGGCCTACTTAGCGGCCCGCTGCGCCATCATTTCACTGGCCAGGTTGAAAGCAGGATATCCGGGAAAGCCCTTTACTGCAGAACTATTTTTACGCCGGGCACTGACCGAAGCGGTGCATGAGGTAGGTCACCTCTTGGGAATAGGTCACTGCCCGCAACCTACCTGCGTGATGCATTTTTCCAACAGCCTCTACGATACCGATCGCATATGTCCCACGTTTTGCAGTCGATGTCAGGAGTTTTTGCCATAAAGGAAGATGCGTAGAGGTTCGAATGAAAAAACCTCGGCAGAAACCTGCTAATAAACCGTCAGCAATGGCCAGCCTCATCACCATATTCATGTGTGGTGACGTAATGACAGGTAGAGGCATTGATCAAGTATTACCTCGCCCTTGCAATCCTGTTATCTACGAATCATACGTAAGAGAGGCCAGACGCTATGTAGAGCTTGCCGAAAAGGCGAATGGTCCGATTCAACAACCTGTCAGCTTTTCTTACATTTGGGGAGATGCTCTCGAGGAATTGGAACGAGTGGCACCAGATGTGAGGATAATCAATCTGGAGACCAGCGTAACAGAGAGTGCCGATTATTGGAAAGGTAAAGGTATAAACTATAGGATGCATCCGGAGAATATTCATTGTATAACAGCGGCCGGTATAGATTGTTGTGCTCTCGCAAATAACCACGTTCTTGATTGGGGATACTTGGGCCTTACAGAGACATTAGAAGCATTGAAAAAAGTGAATGTAAAAAGTGCGGGAGCGGGCCAAAACCTTGCAGAGGCAGAAACTCCGGCAGTATTGGAGGTCGAGGAGAAAGGAAGAGTGATTCTGTTTTCATACGGATCGGAAACAAGTGGAATACCTTTCAGTTGGGCTGCTTCGGAAGACAAACCAGGGGTGAATCTGCTGCAAGACTTTTCAGACATGACAGTCGAGTATATCAAGGAAAACGTCCGGAAAGTACGACAACAAGGAGATATGGTAATTGCTTCTATTCACTGGGGAAGTAATTGGGGTTATGAGATTTCCCGTAAACAAACGGAATTCGCTCATGAGCTTATTGACACCGCAGGTGTTGACACAGTTCACGGGCATTCTTCTCACCATGTAATGGGAATAGAAGTTTACAAGGACAAACCTATCATCTATGGCTGTGGTGACTTCCTCAATGACTATGAAGGTATTGGTGGCTATGAGGATTTCAGAGCTGATTTGGCCTTGATGTACTTTGTAAGTGTGGATCCATCGACCGGAAAGCTCGTTTGCTTGCACATGAAACCAACACAGATTAAACAATTTCGTGCGAATCGAACATCAAGGTCAGATACACTCTGGCTGAGAGATACCTTGAATAGAGAAGGTAAAAAGTTTGGGACTCGTGTGGAATTGGACGATGATAATACCTTAATCCTGCAATGGGATTAATTCGCTCAGTAGTCCTTTCCCAACAGGTGGACATTCCCGATGTGCACGCGGTGCAGGCCGGCACGTTCGGCCGCCTCTTTGCAGCGCATGGCATGCGTGCGGGACGTGGTCGGCAGGTCCTGGAGGTAGAAATGAGGATAGAAGGCGAGCAGGCTGTAGGGAATTTTCGGATTCAACCTGGCAATATAGCCGGCTATGGCGCTGACCTCCTGCTCGTCTACATATCCGGGAACCAGCAGGGTACTGGCGATGAGAAAAGGTGGTTCCGGCCTTTTGGGTATCCATGTGCTCAATGCCTTGAAATTATCCAGGGTTTTTCGGTTTGTGACGCCACACAGCGCATAATGAATACCGTCATCCCATGTCTTTAGATCAAACTTGATACATCCACCGGACCGCATGGATAGCTCGGCCATCATGTCCAGATAAGGCTCCTGCATAGCGCCGTTTGTCTCCCAACATATTCTGAGAATGCGGCCTGATGCCTGTTTCAAGGCCAGTTTTGACGCTTTAATAGCATGGAGAATCTGGGGCGTTGGGTCGCCACCGAAATAACAGATGCACGTAGTCTTTTCGTCAACTCTCCTTGCCAACTCCTTTGCAGAAAACGCGCGAGATGAAAAGGTATGTTCTTTGAAGTGATAATTTTGGCAGTAAAGGCAATTAAAAGAACAGGCATTGTAAAAGACGGCCAGGTTTTTATAGCCGTACTCCGGCCCTTTGGAAACGGCATATAGCGGGTAGCCGGACCCCTTGACCACCGGCACAGACAAAATTCGCTACACAGTTCGTGGGAAGGGGATCATGGTAATAAGACAGGTTCCCTTCATGGGGTCGTCCTCCCTTGAGTTTTCCGGATTCGACGCGGCGAAGGCCGCAAAAGCCTGCGCCCCCCTCAGGTATCCTGCACCTGTGGACGCAGAGCGGACAGGAGACACCATCTGCTGCACGGGGAGGGTCCACCGGAAGTCCATATTCCCTCCGGCTGTAATCGTGAACGGCCTTGATTTTCGGCCAGACCTCCTCAAAATGCGCCCGGATACAATCCGCACAGAAGCCGATCACCTTGGAGACGGTCTTGGCCGTCTTATTGCAGTATTGACATGTACCCATTTTTCAAACGTCTCTTTGTGCCTCCAAAAATAAAGAATCAGCCAGCCAGTCCCTGTTCTTTTTAGATACATGCGTAAGGACTACATCATCCCGTTCTTTTATCTTTTGTATGAACCGATCTCCTTTTTGAGAGATAGAACCGATAAGGTAAAAAAAACCGGTCATCGGCTTTTCAATGCGGAGGATAACCTTTTCGATAAGGGTAGATTTGCCACATCGGGGTGGACCCGTTACAAGAATATTTTTCGATGTCATCTAATTTGACTCTGGATATTGATGATTTTTTACGAAGTCATCATCTATATTCACCCTTTTGAAAAATATGAGGATGACCGGATGGTATGAGATCATAGGCAATATTAGCGCAATATTAGGGACATCCACGCGTTGGAACATCCGGAGTGCCTGTCCGTTTTAACTGCCCTGGAGAGGTTGTTCTTTTTACCTTTATCCTTACAATTATTCAACATAGTCAACTACGTTTTTCAGTTCAATTACCACGTCAACTTATAAACTAATGTACGTCCCAAAAGTCCCACGCGTCAACTTATAAACTAATGTACGTCCCGCAAGTCCCACCCTAAATAGATTTAACTTCGCCACCGCACTTTTTTATCAGATATACTGCCTGATCAGTACGCTCCGGGCTTATGCTCTTTAATGATTCGGATGTGTACTTGCCTAACATAATAAATGTTGCCATAACTATTTCTCCTTTCCAATTAATTGATTTAAAACATAACGTCTATTCCATAGACTTGCTTATCATACAAATATAGCGGTTATCAATCTACAAGAGCAAAAATCAGATATCCCTTTGGTTTATAGTGTAAACACGCTTCCTTGGAAATTTCGCATCAGACTTATTCAACATAGCCTGCCCTGTGAAATCATGTTTGCTTTTATTTAACTGGGGTCAACTACGTTCTTCATTTTAATTACCGCGTCAACTTATAAACTAATTTACGTCCCGCAAGTCGCCCCCGTCCCGCAAGTCGCCCCGCAAGTCGCCCGCAAGTCGCCCGCAAGTCGCCCGCAAGTCGCCCGCAAGTCGCTCCAATTCTTGTTACGCAAAAGCGCTGTCCCGGATTTCCTAAACATTTGTCAAAAAGTGCAAACGTTCCCTATCTTCCCCCTGGCTCTGTTTATTCTCTACCTTTTAGCCGCTCTGCGATAGCTCTGCCGGCAATGATCCCGCTTGTTGAGGCCTGAAGCAGGCCCCGCGTAATACCAGCCCCATCCCCAATGGCAAACAGGTTGGTCACCTCGGTTTGCATTTCCGCCGTTACATCAAGGCGGTTGGAGTAAAGCTTGACTTCCACGCCGTAAAGAAGCGTGTGGCGTCCGTATACCCCGGGGGCTAATTTATCAAGGGCTTGAAGCATTTCGATAATGGTCACGAGGTGCCGGTAGGGAAACACAAAGCTTAAGTCTCCCGGTGTAGCCTTGGCGAGAGTTGGCCGGGTAAGACAGCGCTCAAGACGTGCCTTCGTACTGCGTCGACCTGCCAGCAAATCGCACAGCCTCTGAACGATCACGCCTCCGCCGAGAAGATTCGCCAGCCTCGCAATGTAAAGCCCGTAGGCAATGGGATCGTCAAACGGCTCAGTGAACGCGCTACTCACCAAGACTGCAAAGTTGGTGTTCTCGCTCCTTTCTTGGGCATAGCTGTGACCGTTCACGGTGGTGATTCCGGCGGACTCTTCCGCGACGACCTCTCCATAGGGATTCATGCAGAAAGTGCGCACCTTGTCGTCGAATGTCTTGGAGTAGTGTATGAGTTTCGCTTCAAAGCTGATATCCGTCATTTCCCTGAGTACAACGGCCGGCAGTTCAACACGGACGCCGATATCCACGGGGTTGGACTTGGTTTTAAGACCCAGGGACTCCGCCTCCTTCTTCATCCAGCTTGCCCCTGATCGGCCTGGAGCGACCACAACAAACTGACTGGTAATGGTCTGACCGTCAGCCAGTCTAACCCCGCGAGCCTTGCCATTTTCTAACAAAAGGTTTTGGACCCGGCAACCGGTGCGCACTTCGACTAGACCCGCAAGGGAGTGTCTCAGACGGTCCAGGACAACCCGGCAGTTTTCGGTTCCGATGTGTCTGATACGCGTGGGGATCAACTCAAGCTCGGCAACGCTGGCACGGCGGGCAAAAGCTTCCAATTCTGGAGACATCTCACCATAGACATGGCCCGGCGCTCCATGAGCGACATAAATTTCATCAGCCTTGCTGAGAAGCCGGTGAAGAGACTCTTGGTCAATGAATTCCCCCAGGAATCCGCCTACGTCGGGGGAAAGCGTCAACTTGCCGTCGCTGTACGCGCCGGCTCCGCCCCAACCGCAGAGCATGTCTTCAGCGTTCTTGCGGCTGCGCTGGTTCAGGTCCTTCCCCTGCTCCAGCAAGAGAACAGACTCAATGCCAAGTTCCGCCAAGGATAGCGCCGCGAAGATACCGGCAGGCCCTGCGCCAACAATGATCACTTCGTAGTCCATAGATTCGCCTCTGAACATATGATAGTTATAGAAATTCTGATGTTTCGCCCTAAGAGACTGTCCGAGCATTATGTCCCATATTCAAATCGCTCTTTTTGCCAGGCGTTTTTATTTTTTGTGCAAAGAGTTCTACAAAAAAACCAGAAAAATCGCACTTGAATAAAGGTTCCGGCGAATTGGAAACACGACACGCATGGATAATTTTAAAATTCCTCTACCCCAGGCCTCAATTAGACCTGCACGAAAAAACACATTAGCAATAACGGGATTAAAAGGTTTTGAAGGATGTTTCTCCTTCAATTGTAATATTGTCCAACCACCATGATTCTTTCCATTCGATGTTCTGAGACTCTTTCATATTAATCGCATCTTCCCAGTTAAAAGATTTTGCATCATTCACTGCTTTACCATTTTATATTTTTCTAATTTCTTTTCCAATACCGCTATGTGCGCATCCATGTCGCGTTATTAAACCATTAAACTTTCGCGATGTGAATGAAAAATAAGTTGATAAGTTTAATACGTCCAGCAAGTCCGCCCATCCTTTATTGTCAAGAGTGTAGACGCGACCCCTATGTTTTGTGAGAGTGTAGACGCGACCCCTATGTTTTGTGTTAATGGAATAGAAGAAAATCGGAACGCCGCCTAATGTCATACACAACATTTGACAATAACTCCTTTATTGTTGGTATTTTCTTTTAGAACTTGATATCTCCTGTTCTAATTCCTGAATATTTTGGTTGGCTTCTTTTACATATTCTTTTTGTTTTTCGATTCCAATGTAATTCCTACCAAGCAGTCTACAGGCTAAAGCGGTTGTGCCCACACCAATAAATGGGTCCAGTACTAAATCATTTTTCTTTGAAAGAAGCCTGATAAACCAAGCAGGTAACTCCAGTGGAAAACAAGCGCTGTGGTTTTTATGATTTGTTACAGGACACAGTTCAAGAACGTTCGATGGAAGTGAATAGTGCTCTTCTTTAAAAACCAGAACATTATGCGGATAAACCTTTCTCTTGTTCATCCAATTAGCCACTCTTTTGCCTAGATGTTTGTTTGTGCCCGAAGCATATCGGATAAAATCATTTTCCGACATACTTCTAAACCGTTTTTCTGCCCAGTCACCTATAGGCACCTTGACTGCATCTTGATTCATATAAAACTTCTTTTCTTTTGTAAAATGCAAACATCTTTCCCAAGAATCCCTAAAACGATTGGGCCATTTCCCTGGGAATGCAGTTTTTTTGTACCAACAATATTCTTCTGTCCATTTCCATCCTTGCTTTTTCATTGCAAGAATCAACTCCAATACATATGTCTGGCGTTCTCCATTCATAACATGCTCTTTAATATTGATAATAAGTGAGCCTTGAGGTTTTAGAATTCTTAACATGTACTCTGATAATGGCAAAAACCATTCAACATATTCATTTGGATGTATACCCCCATAAGTACTTTTCCTTCTGTCAGAATAAGGAGGTGATGTCACTATTAGATGCACAGAATTATCCATTATGAAGGTTTCATCCTTCAATAATTTCCTGCAATCTCCATTATAAATGGTGTTTTTTTCATATTGCATAGACTTAAATTTTCTCCGTGACTGATATTGATTCTTCCTTTTTCAGCCAATCAGAACTCAAATAAACAGATTCGTATGGATTTTGAATAATTTGTAGATTATTAATGTCAAACTGCTCATTCAGCCCAACAGGTAAAAGATAAAGATAATACCTTGTTTTTAATCTTTTTGCCGTCTCTACTTCATTTGCTGACCAGTAAAATTTCTTTTGTATTGCTGATACCGCTTTGACTTCTATATATATCTTTTCTGAAACTCCTTTTTCAGCCTCATTCTTGCAAAAACTTTTAATATCATAACCAGCATTCACATTTATTTTTGCGATATGCTCAATATTTCTTGCCATATAAGGATAATCTTTCAATTTTTTCATCTCATATTCAATAATTCTTTGCTCTGCCTTATTACCAAGTTCTACTTGCCTCTTTTGCATAGAAGCAAATGCTTTAGGAGTTAACACTATAGTGTTTTTCCTAAAACTTGTAAATAAATTAGCGTATTCCCCATCTATAAAATATTCATCCCTATCATTGTCTTTCTTCACAAATCCTAATTCCATAAGGAAATTTCTAATTCCTGCCTGTTTCAGCCTGTTGGTCAAATTTGGAATGTAAGAGAATCTATTTCCGTCAAGTGAAAACCTTGAGCAATAGTCCCAGAACTCTTGGATTTGAGTATTATCATTGTGTTGAAGTATTTTATCCAATATAATTAATTTTAGTTTATTGCTTTTTTCTTGCTTATCTTGAATTGATTGAATGGAAGTAATGATTGCTGATGGTAGAATTTTTCCATCTAATACTTCGACTAATTGGATGGCAGATAGAAATGAAAGATTATCAGAAAAATCTGTTGCTTTATTAAGGTAATAGCGTTCAATCTGTTCAATATCGTTTATGGTATGAAAAGCAATAGTTTCAACCAAAGCACTCACCTTTCCAAAAGTTGTTTTTTCAAAGTTTAACATTAACTATGCTCCAAATATCCTGTCATAAGCATCAGCATCACTACCATCATCTTCAGCCATATCCATTGAAATCATATCCATTGAATAAATGGCAGAATCGTTTTCGATTATTGCGTACATCTTTTCCGCTTTATTTGATAAATTATTCATAATGTCAGCATCAATCGTATCAGCATATTGCAAAAAATAATAATTTGCTTCATTTTCTTCTGAACCTCCCACACGATGGATACGATCCATAGACTGTAAATATTGAGCACAATTATATGAAAGGTCATAATAAATTGCGTTGAAACAACTCTTATGCAGAGAAATTGACTCCGCACAAGCCGCTGGATTTGCTATTAGAATGTTTAGATTGCTGTCAATGTCTAAAAACTCGCGCACAATTTTTTCCCTTGTCCATTCCTCCTTATATGGACTCTCATAGATAGGAATGTCTCCATATATAGACCGACAATGCTCTCCCTTGGAATTGAAATAATTCTCCAAAAGTTTAATGGTTCCAATAAAATTCGACCATACCAGAATTTTTTTATCATTTTGGCTAATCTTCTTTACTAAATCATTCAGGGCAACTAATTTTGCAGGTCTCTCATACTTGTCATAATTTATTATCACTTGCTGTAAATCCTTGTCATTACCTATTAAATCTTCGCTATAATCATCAATCGCTGTTATTAGAAGTTTTGCATATGAAATCAATTGACGAAGTCGAATAATCCTTCCTTTTTTCAACTTTAAAAGAAATTCTACGCTTTTCATTTCATCAAAATAACTTAGTTCTTGAAGACGTTCGGAAATTGCTTTGTATATCAATTTCTCATATTTGTTCATTTCAATTATAATGGGTTTATGAAATTGTGGAAGCAATAGACCAAGATCTTTTTTCCTAACTCGGTAAAAAAGAGGATCTATTGAATTTCTAATTATGGAAGCGGCTGTATCCTTATCTCCATTTGCTTCAGAAATATCAATTTTGCTTTTGTCAATATCAGAAATTGGCTTATTTTGCGGCCAAAGAAAGTCAAACAGATTAAAAAGGTCCATATATTTTCTTGGACATGGAGTTCCTGTTAAAATTAACCTGTATTTAGCATATTGACCTGCTTCAAGAATAGCATCTGCCCACACTCCACCTATCTGCTTCATATAGTGTGCTTCATCAATGACAAGAAGGACATTCATTGATACATGATTGAAAAAATTAGAGATATGTGATACGTCTCTGTAAAATGTTTGAAATGATGTTAGAATAAGTTCATAATCATCTGAATAAAAATCATAATATTCATCTTTCCTTGATAAACTATCTCCTCCTGATAATATCTTACACTTAGGATTTCTTCCCAATGTTGATTCAAATTCATTTTGCCAAGGACCGAAACAAGATGTAGGTCCAGCAACATAAATTAGATTTACTTTATTTTCAGTACGAAGTTTTTCATATACACTTAATACAACACTTGTCTTCCCACTGCCTGGGACAGAAAAATTTGCAGAATTTTTGAGAAGATAATGGTGATAACAGGCTTTTATTTGATGTTCTCTCAGTTCTCTTCTGACATTGGTTTTCAAAAAATAGCAGAATTCATTAAAATGTTTGGAATCATAATTCCCATCTTTAAAATTTTCTGCTAGTAATTTTAACTGAGAAAACTCTTGCTCAATACGTTGGTTCTCTGAAAAAAGTTTGGAAATCTTATCAGATAATTCAAATTGAATTCTTTGCTTTCTGAGATATGAATCAATCTTAGTGCAGATACTAATTAAGTTGCTTGAGCCAGCATAAGTCCATAAAGTATTATCATCTTTAGAAGGAAAAAAACCCCAATATTTTAATTGTGAACAATGTTTTGATTTTAATTGGGATTTATTGTCATTTAGAATTAATTCTTTATTATTATCAAATGAAATAAGCATATCTACCATATCTTGTTCTCAAGGTCTTTAAGGCCTTTTTTTTGATATTGATACACTTCACTTTCTAATTCATTCGCTCTTTCTTTTATCGCTGCCGCTAACTTCATTGCCTTTTTTTGGTCACTCAAACTAATGTTCTTTAAATCCATTTTATCGTGGTTAAGTTTCCTTAACGCCGCATCTAATAGAGTTAATGGCGTTTCTTTTTCCTGCTGATTTTCAAGATGCCCATATGCTGCATTAATTTTATATGCAAATTCTTTATGATATTTCTTACCCCAAATCGTATCAAGAGTTCTTATAGGAAGTTCATTGCCATCTTTATCGTAACAATCTTTATGTGGAAGTTGAATATCTACTTCTCTTTCTAAACTCGTTAGTAGTTTTTTGGATTCAGTATTATTCAGAAGTTTTTTTAAATCTCTCATCACAAAATGGACTTTCCGAGATGGCACCTTCCTTTTTCTGATTATTTTAAATGCGACATCTTCAATATCACCTATCTCATCCTCTTCAATACCTGCTTCTATGCGCCACTTTTCATCAGATAAATATTGTTGGTAAAATTTACTGTAATCAATAAATGCTTCCCATCTTCCTTCCTTGTCTCCTTTGCCGGTTGAAACAGAATCATACAATCCCATTCTGCTGAGGGATTCCAAATATCTATCTATACATTTCAATGGTAATAAATAATCATTCTCATATTTTTTCACTATTTTCTTAAAATCCTTTTTACCCATATCAACATATCGTGGATCATCCCTTAATTGCTCCCCTAAAGATATTCCTATGTCCATTTTTCGTTTTATAGATAATGCCATATCAAATTTGTAATATTCTGCCCTGCCATCTGTTTGCAGTTGGTATCGGTTTTCAATTTGTTCAATTTCCTTAATAGTTGGTGGTCCGCCAGGTTCTCCTTTATTTGGAAGTATAACAACCTTCATCATTTCATATTTAGAAGGATTTGTAGGATAGAGATTATCGAATACTACTTTTCTTCTGTTACCATTTATTAAAAATCCATCACACGTAATGATCGCAGGTTCTCTTTGTCCCTCGTGCATAATTGACTTTTTCAGCGCATCTGTTCTTTCAGGGTCTTTCTTCTCAAGAAAATCTTTTATTATTGTTTGCGTAGCTACTTTTGTTTCATCAAGTATACTATGATTAGATTCATAGCTTTTTACATCAGACAATATCCTTCCATTATATTTCCTATAACGAAGGCATTCTATTGGTACCATAAATATGTTTCTCTCAATGCCGTCCTTTGCTTCATTACGGAAATAGATAACAGTTTTCTCAGGTTTTGCCCCTTCGACTTTTCGTTCTGTAATTTTGATAGCAAAATCTGGGATTATCTCACGATACTTGCTTTGGCTGATTTCTGTCATATCATCACCTCTATCCTGATTGTTTACACAATGGTACTCACGTTGATACACAAAATCGGGGAGGGCAGCCTACTTAATTCACTTCTATGTATTATGCTGTCCCCGGAATAACGTATATCAAAGGAGTAAGTCTGCCTTTGACCCTTAATGATATTATTTTGATTGAATGTTGTCTTTTCCCTCGCACTTTTCTTGATAAAACAAGCATCATCTGTTTTCACTATTGCACGAAATTTGGGTATCCACGTCTCGCCATCTACTTAACACAGTTGCATGATAGCCCTTTCATACCTAAACCGAGCGCCTTCCATATTTCAGGCTGTTCCTTGCACAAAGAAATATCAATACTACTTCGATGTTTTTTTATCGCTTCTATAATTGTTCTGAACATCTTGATCCTCAAATTCTTAGGGTATCGGAGCTTTCCTCCTTCTCTAACCAAGCTTTTGTTGACTTTCAATAAAGCAGACTCGGGAAACCGGGCACTGATATGGTGAGCAAGTCCGTTGGATGGTCTATATTCGCCTATAGTTATTCTTGCAGGCTGAACATATTTAAATATCTTATCAACAAGCGTCACGTAGTCCTTTTCCCAGGTAGAGTAGTATATAACCGGATCTATCCTCAAACGTATTTCATAGCCCGCTTTCTGCACTTTAGCCGCAGCAATTAATCGAAAATCAGGAGAAGCGGTTCTATGCTCTAACTGCTGGAAAACAGTATCAGTATTCACACTGAAAGAAATAATGGATTGTCCGCCGTGGTTAAGAGTAAGAATATCGTCTACGCAGTCGCTTTTGGTTAGAAACAGCAATCGTGTTCTCGGGGCATGTTCGGACATGAAGGGAATAATCTGTTTTGCAAAACCTGTTATGTAGTCAACGGCCAATGGGTCGCCAAGTTCACCCAGGTTCAGCACTCTCAAGGATTTTGGTAGTTTTGTTCCGTCAAATTTGATGATTTCATCATATAACTTTTCATAATTTATAAAGTGTGTGGAAACAGGCTGTATTCGAAAGGTCAAATAAAGATAACAGTACTCACACCAGAAGTTACAGTTATTATAAGCCGTCAGTTTATAAAATTTCGCACACCGCCCGATTGGATGCTTAAACTGTTCAATAAAAGGGCTTATTCTTTCACGTAACAAAAGAACACCTCTCTCCGCTCTTACCTTTTCTATGCCTTTTTCTCTATTAATCCCCGGCGCTTTGTCCAGCCAGATCAAAGGCAACCCGGCGCGGCTTGCTATTTGTTTAACCCTTAATTTGTTGTCTATACTCTTTATCGCCCACAATTCTTTCACCAGAGGTTCCTGTGTTTCTTTTGGATAATATGCCAGATTTTCTTCGTGAACTGAATTGTCATATTCCATTTCCTGCACCGGATTCTCCTTTTGTATCGGCATCACAAATATTTCCTGTGCTTATTGAAAATATCGGTTACAATTTTTGGCATTATTAATCCTTTGAGCCATTTATGAGCCCTTTTTCCTTTTGGCCTCTTTATAGCGCCTTTGGCACTTTTTGAATAATCTTCTATCCGCCATATATTCTATATGGTTTACTGCCCATTGCTTTTGTATTAATTTCATTCCACTGCCTGTACCAGCACAGCCATCTTCTCTTTGCAGCCCTTTAATGGTGTTATTATGCAAATAATATTCAATTGATGTGCAATATGTGCAATTATTGTGTAATGATATAATAAGAACCAGCCCCTTTTTTGCCGCTCTCTTTCAAAACATGTTTTTTGATTAAATCCCTTAAGTCGTTTGTGGCGGTATTACGAGAGCAATCATTAATCCCCTGATACTCCTTGTTTGTTATTTTTCCATTTTCCTTTACATACATCACCGCTTTTATCTGCCTGTCATTCAACCCACGTTTCTTCAGATTTTCTTTATTCCATTTATCTTTATAAAAAGTAACCGTCATCACGCCGTTTTCTTCAATAAAATCCGGTTCCGGCAAGCCATGTTCTATGCAATTTTCTACAATTTTTATTGTTCCATGCCCCCAGGATTCAATAAATCCGGCATAATAGGAAATTTTAGCAAGGAGTGTGTTTCTTGGTTTGCAAACGCGAAAACGGCTTTAAGGCAGTCATTTCGCCAGCTTTGTTTATATTCAACAGCTTGAAATTCTTTATTTGTCATATTTATTCACCTGTCAGATATAATGAGAGTGCGATATTGATTCCATTTGGTTCTTTTATATTGCCCCTCTTTAATAAAATCCCAAAAGATATTTACGAATTCAACATCCGGACCTTCCAAGATTAATATAAGGGTGGGTCAAGTCTACGTTTGATCCTTATACTGGCTTAAACCTGTAACATCCTGGCTCCATGAATAATCCTTAGAATAAAAACTGAATCCCCCTATGACACGGTATATGATTCGATACTTTTTATAAACTACAGAAATTTGAAAACTCAAAAGTAACTTGTTAACAATTAGAGATGGCGGGCATTTAAATTTAAAACGGCTGACTGTTTGAGCGTATTAGTGAGCATTAAGAAAAAAGAGGCACTTTTGTATATTTTTGTTAAAAGGATAAACTCAAGCCATAACGTTCTATTTTTCTAACTGATATTAATACTCTTTTTTCTTTAGGCTCACTTATGCGCGAGTTTCAGACGTTCTTAAATTTAATTGCCCGCTGCCTCTGGTTAATCTCATATTTGAGTTTTCAAATTTCTGAAACCAATAAAAATGTTTTTAATTGTAAACCCATTTTAAATAGAGAGGTTGACATTTAATTCCTCACTATATATAGCAAACTTTGTCTGAATAATTTAAAAACATATCTGAATTGAATAAGGCAACACCATGTTCGATAAAACATTAATCAGCATAACTGAAAAGATTATTAAAGATCCAAGTTACTCTATTTCTTATGAAGATGCCTGCAAGTTTGCTGCTTCTCAGGATAATGCAGTTGATTTGATAATGTGTGCGAATAAGATCAGAGATAAGTACAAAAAGAATAATATCTTCACCTGTTCCATTATTAATGCCAAGTCTGGTCGCTGTTCAGAGGATTGTGCTTTTTGTGCACAGTCAGCTCACCATAAAACCGGAATTAAAACTTATCCATTATTAGATAAAGAAAAAATACTAAATAATTCCATGCTAATGGAAAAAGCAGGGGCAACAAAATATTCAATGGTAACAAGCGGCCATTCACTTTCGGGCGGCGAGATTGATTCTATTGGGCATGCAGCAGAAGAAATAAACAAGAAAACAGATCTTTCAGTTTGCGCATCATTGGGGCAGTTGACCGAACCCACAGCAATAAAGCTCAAAGAAAAGGGAATTACAACCTATCATCACAATCTGGAAACAGCCGGGAGTTATTTTGATCAGGTCTGTACTACACATAAGTATGATGAAGATATTCGCACAGTCAAAATGGCAAAATCAGCAGGACTTAAGATTTGCAGCGGAGGAATTTTGGGGCTGGGCGAGACCTGGGCGCAGCGTGTGGAGCTGGCCTTTACCATTAAGGAACTGAATGTGGATTCAATACCAATAAACTTTTTAAATCCAATCCCAGGCACAAGAATGCAAAACAGATCTTTGCTTCCACCAATGGAGGCACTCAAATCTATAGCTCTTTTCAGAATAATTAATCCTGATAAAGACATAACCATATGCGGCGGCAGGGAAAAAACTCTTGGCGATTTTCAGTCATGGATTTTTATAGCAGGTGCTAACGGGGTTATGATTGGTAATTATCTTACCACAAAGGGAAGAAGCGCTGAAATGGATATAGATATGATTAAACAAATGGGGCTTGATATTTGCTGAGATGTTACGATATTTGCATTGGAGTTTAAATTGAAAGCAATTGAAGGGCGGAACAAACAAATGGAGATAGATGATCGAAAATATGTATGGCATCCATTTACGCAGATGCAGGATTATGAGAAAGAAGAGCCTCTTATAATTGAGAGCGGAAATGGTTGTATTTTAACAGATATCTATGGAAATGAATATATTGATGGAGTTTCTTCTTTATGGACAAATGTTCACGGACACAGAAAAAAAGCACTGGATATCGCTGTTAAAAAGCAACTGGATAAAATAGCTCATTCAACTCTGCTGGGGCTTTCCAATGTTCCTGCTATCAGATATGCAAAAAAAATTGTCGAAATTGCTCCCAAAGGTTTAACAAGAGTATTTTACTCAGATAGCGGTTCTACTGCTGTTGAAATAGCACTTAAGATAGCATTCCAATATCAACAGCAGGCTGAAGATGGAAATCCGGAAAAGAAAAAATTCATATCCCTGCACAACTCATATCATGGAGATACCATAGGTTCCGTTAGCGTTGGAGGCATTGATCTTTTTCATTCAATGTATAAACATCTTCTTTTTGAATCAATAAAAGCCGAGTCTCCCTATTGTTATAGATGTGCGTTCGGAAAATCTTATCCTGGCTGCAATTTTGAATGCTTAAGCGGACTGGAAGAAATTATGAGTACTCATGCAAATGAAGTCACAGCAATGGTGATTGAGCCCCTGGTTCAGGGAGCTTCAGGGATGCTGCTTCAACCACCCGGTTATTTAAAAAAAGTCAGAGAACTCTGTGACCGATACAATATATTTATGATAGCAGATGAGGTTGCAGTGGGGTTTGGGAAGACAGGGAAGATGTTTGCCTGTGAGCACGAAGATGTCGCGCCGGACATTATGACCCTTGCCAAGGGTATTTCAGGAGGTTATCTGCCATTAGCAGCCACACTAACAACTGAGAAAATTTATAAGGGCTTTTTGGGGAAATATGAGGAGTTTAAAACATTTTTCCACGGCCACACATATACGGGAAACCCGCTGGCCTGCGCAGCAGCCTTAGCCAGCCTTAAAATTTTTGAGGAAGAAAAAGTTCTGGATAAACTTCAGGCAAAAATTGAGCATTTCAAACAAAGATTGCAATCCTTCAAAGCCTTGGACAATGTGGGAGATGTTCGTCAATGCGGAATTATGGTAGGCATAGAGCTGGTTGCGGATAAGGATACAAAAGAACCTTTTTCTACCGGAAAAAGGATAGGGCAAAGGGTAATAAAAGAAGCACGTAAGCACGGCCTTATAATAAGGCCTCTGGGCGATGTCATTGTGCTTATGCCTCCGCTCAGCATTTCAATTGATGAGCTCGACAGACTTTGTGATATTACATACGAAGCTATCAGGGCGATCACAAGGATCGCCCCTACAAAGGCACAAAGGGGATATGAATATTAAAGGCATATTTTATTTTGATCCATCTGACAAAATTTATGCAGAGCATTTTCCCGGCAATCCGGTTGTGCCTGGAAGTCTTATAATTCATGCTTTTTTAAAAGCATTGAAAGAAGAAGGAATTAACATAATAGAAAATTTCAGGTTTAAAGAATTTATTTCTCCTGGTGAATACAATTTTGATATTGAAATCTGCAAAGATCAGATGAAGTGCAGGCTTTTTAGAAGCAGTTCAGATGCAATGGAACCTGTTGTAACAGGAATAATTAGAAAATGAAATTTACAGGTAATCGAGCACTTATTTTGGGCGGCAGTTGTGATCTCGCAATTACTCTTGCCAGGCGCATGATTGAAGCAGAGCTGTTCCCGATATTGACTTACAGAAACGAAAAAGGCCGGGAGTATATATCAAAAAATTTGAAGGATTGCCAAAAAAAACACAGCTCAGTTTATCTTGAATTCGGCAACCGTGATTCAATAGATTCGCTATTGCATCAAACAGGTGATGACATAGATTTTATGGTAGATTTCGCTCAGGGAAATTTTGAAAGCCTTGTCGCATCAGCAGATATAGAAGATGTTTACAGTTATTTTGCCGAAAATGTTTCCTTTCGCGCAGAAGTCGTAAAAAGAGTTGCAAGGATAATGATGAAAAAGAAAAAAGGGCGTCTTGTTTTTATTTCTTCAGCAGCAGCAAAAAGGCCAAACCCTGGGCAGGGATTTTATGCAGCAGCAAAGCTTGCATCGGAAGCCATATATAAAAATCTGGGTCTTGAACTTGGCAGTCATGGAATTACAACTGTAACATTGCGTCCTGGTTATATTGATTCAGGACGAGGCAAAAAGTTTATTCAAGACCATAGTAAAGAAGTTATTAATAAGGTACCGATAAAAAGAGCCCTGACAAAAAAAGAAGTAGCTGAAGCAATACTTTTTTATCTTTCAAACAGGTCCGCCGGCTTTAATGCTACTGAAATTTCAATGGACGGAGGTTTGACGGCGGGCAAGTGAACTTATGGATATTTTAGAAGAAATAAAAAAAATTCTGGTGGAAATTCTTGATATTGAGAATCATATTATTACTCCTGAAGCTTATCTTATAAGGGAATTGGGCGCTGAGTCCATCGACCTTCTGGAACTTGCAGTAGCAATAAACTCCGAATTTAATATAGATGTAAATGATGATGAAATATTTTTAAGAAAACTAAGACAATATGTAACTGAAGCAAAACAACAAAACAATGATCTACTGCAGTATCTGGTTGAAAAACTTCCTTTCCTCTCCCGTAAAAGACTGGAAAACATCATGGCAGATCTCGAAGGCGGTCCAACTCTTAAAGTTAAAGATCTTATAAGTTATATAGAATGGCAAAAATCATGAAACATAAACTCAAGGCTTCATCTTTAGAAGATATTATAAATAAAAGAAGAAGCATAAGAAAGTATAAACCGGACATGCTGCCGGAAGAATGGATAAACAGCATGCTGCACTGCGCCTTAATGGCTCCTTCGCCTTCGAACAGTCAACCTGTTCGATTTATCAAAATCAGCTCTGCCGGAAAAAGAGAGAAGCTTTATCAGGCATTGAATTCAGGCAAACAGGAATTCATGATGGCAATACAGTCTAAGGAAGAAGCAAAGAAGCTTAAGAGCTGGATAAATACCTATTACCGGTTTTCCGAATTCATGTTTAAAGCGCCTATTCTCTTTGCTGCCGGGACAATTACATCTTATAAGAGCTTCTCAAAAAGAATGTTTGAAGGAAAAATAATCGGGCATGACAAACAAGAAGAAACCACTCTTGATATCACTGTGGGGCTGGCATTAAAAGGATTTATCCTTAAAGGAGAAGAATTGGGGCTGGGAACATGCATTCTTACCGGTCCTTTGGTGTTTATCCCGAATGTTGAAGAAATCCTTGGGATAAATGATGTTCGAATAAAATGCTTTATTACAGTAGGATTTCCGGACGAAAAACCAGACATGCCTCCAAGAAAATCTATTTCAGAAATTTTTAGCGAGATATAAAGATTATGGAGAACATGCGCAGAAGAGTCGTCATTACTTCCATTGGAGTTATATCCTCTTTAGGTTTTACTATAGAGGATATAATCGGTAATTTGAAAAATGGAAATACTTCGTTCGAGAGGTCTTTTTTTTATAATGATGTAGTTATAAGTCCCATTAACGGCTTTGATTTAAAAGATTTTGCAGGTCGTTTTAAAGACAGGCGATATCTAAACAGAGGAACCCGGTTCTGTGTTGCATCGGCAATTGAAGCAGTAAAAAAAACAGGAATAGACAAAAATTTATTAGCAGAAGCTGGTCTTTTTTTAGGGACGGGCCCCAATCTGGATATCGGCGGAGAATTTCCTGATGTCAAAGGGGGAGAAATAGATAGAAGAGATCTTATGGCTCTCTGGATGTTGAAATTCCTGCCAAATACTGCTGCCTCAGTTATTGCCAAATTGGCGGGAATCCACGGGGAGAATCAGACTCTAACAACAGCATGTTCCGCTTCATTGCAAGCCATTGGCGAGGCTTTTCGAAAAATCAGGGATGGATACATTGATCTTGCATTTGCAGGCGGAGGCGATTCAAGGTTAAGCAAAAGCGCTATTTGGGCTTATAAAAAAGCTCAGGCCCTTTGCAATGGAACGGGTAAACCTGAAAGAGCAATCCGGCCTTTTGATAGAAGCAGAAATGGATTTGTGCCAGGAGAAGGGGGCGCCTTTTTTTTACTTGAAGAGCTCCAGCACGCCAAAAAACGCGGCGCTGTGATTTATGGCGAGATTTGTGGCTATGGTGCTTCTATTGATGGATATTCAATGACTGCTCCTGAACCAGGTGGGATATGGGCGGAAAGGGCAGTGAATGCGGCTTTACAGGAAGCAGAGCTTGCTCCTTTTGATATCGATGTTATTTCATCACATGGAACCGGGACTCTATTAAATGATTCAATGGAAGCAGATTTAATTAATCGAGTTTGCGGAAAAAGGCCTCCATTTATCATTGCACTTAAATCATGGATAGGACACATAGCTGCGGCATGCGGTGCTGTTGAGCTTGCAATATGTCTTGCCTGCATGAAGTACAATTATCTCCCAAAAATAAGAAATCTTGATGAACCGTGCCATGCGGGGCTTAACTTTGTACGTGAGGGACGAAGATGCTCGATAGATAATATATTGTTAGAAAATTTCGGTTTTGGAGGGCAAAACAGCGCAGTCATAATAAAAAAGTATTAATGATGTAACACCTTAGCGCTTTTAAATATTATTTTTTGACAGGATTTACAAGATATTCAGGATTAAAAAAATCAAAACTTTTCCTGTTAATCCAAATCTAAATCCTTATACCTTGTTACACACCTTCTACATGTTGTGATTATATTTTATGATTTACTGGCTAACTACAATGAGAGTTGGCTTTGTTTGTGTACTTTAAACAAAATCTTGTTTATCCTGTTATCCTGTCAGATTCTTTTTCAAAAGGCTAAATTGTTACGATATGATGAATATCGTTAATAGAATAGAAATAAATTCGGGCTTAGACGATTTTGTCCTTTTGGACAGAATATCAGAAATCGGAGCCGCGACTATTGCAGGTAAAAAAAAGTATTTTAACGATCCTGCCTACCTGGGAATCGAGTCTCTTGCACAATTAGGGGCCTACCATGTCCGCTTTATTAATGATTTTGAAATACATGCCTTTCTTTTAAAAATAGGCCATTACCGTGTTATTGGGAACAAGATTCTACATGGTGAATATCTGATTGATGGAAGGCTTATTAGTCAAAGCAAATCTTCTTACTCCTACTTCTTAAGAGCTAAAAAAAAAGATCGAATTCAGATTGAGGGAGAATTTTTGTTTTCAACTCTAAAATATAACGATCATTTCAACAAAAAAATACTGGAAAAACATTACCGCAGGGTATTTTCGTGTTTAAAAAAAGAATAATAAACAAATTGACTGCTCAGAAAGAGACAGGTCTTTACAGAAAACCCGTAGAAATAGAAAACAAGGAAGGGAAATTTCTTTTAATTGAAGGAAGAAAAATATTAAACTTTGCGTCAAACGACTATCTTGGACTTGGTGTGTCTGATGAACTTAAACGTAAAGTATCAGGTAATTTTTTGAAGTATGCTACATCTTCTTCTTCGTCAAGGCTTGTTTCAGGAAATTATTCTGTTATCAACCAGGCTGAAAAAGAATATGCCCGTTTTTTTGGATATGAGGATGCTCTGTTTTTTCCCAGCGGCTATCAGGCAAATATAGGTATTGTTTCCGCACTTTTTGAAAAAGGTGATTTGTTGATTTTCGACAAGCATATACATGCCAGCAGTGTGAAGGGTATGCTTTTAAGTGGTGCGGATTTCCATGGATATAACCATAACTCCATGTCTCATCTTTGCAAATGGCTTGAAAAAACCAGTAAGAATAAGCCCGCAGTGCTTACAGAGTCCCTTTTCAGTATGGATGGAGATTTTCTTGATGTTCAGGGTTTTAAAGCTCTCAAGGAACGTTTCGACTTTTTCAGCATAGTTGATGAAGCACATGCATTCGGAGCGACAGGCGAAAATGGGAAGGGCATTGTCCGTGATGTAGCGGACATTGGAGTTGGTACATTTGGCAAGGCTCTTGGTCTTTTTGGTGCTTTTGTACTGATGCCCGCCGACTTTAAAGAATATTTTTTTAATTTTTCTTCTCCTTTAATTTATACCACTTCTCTTCCTGAAGCGCATGCTGCATCAGCCATAGACCTTTTAGGGATTATTTCTCAATGCGAAAAACAAAGAAAACATCTGCGCGAGATAAGCAGTCTTACCAAAGAAAAGCTTGTTTACGAGGGTTTTTGCGTAAAAGGCGATGCTCATATTCTTGCAGTAGAAATCGGAGATGAAAACAGGGCACTGGAGATATCTGAAAGGTTGCTTGAAGAAGATATTTTTGTTTTACCTGCACGGTATCCAACTGTGCCGCTTCACAAAGCCATGTTGAGAATCGGCATGACTGCCCTCCATACTGAGGAAGATGCCAGAAAGTTAGTCAGTTCATTAAAAGAGGTAACGCTTTAGCCTTTTGAAAAAAATTCTGACAGGATAACAGGATAAACAAGATTTTATTTCAAGTGAACAAACAAGGCTAATAGGTTTAATTATTAATTTTGGTGAATGGAAAATTGAAACCAAACGTAAAGTAAGGGATTTTGATGAGGATGTACAGGATGAGTTTTGATGTTTTAATCCTGAATATCCTGTTAATCCTGTCAAAAAAAGTCTCTTTGAAAGGTCTTGTTACAAAAATTGAAAAAGAAGACAGATAATATTTTTGTTATAGGAACTGATACAGGAGTGGGAAAAACGGTTCTATCTCTTTTGCTGATGCAGTTTTTTTATACAAATGGTTGCATACCTTTTTATATAAAGCCGATTCAAACAGGGTGCAGCAATCCTTATGATAAAGACAGCGATGCAAAATTCATTTATAAGCATGTAAGCCAGTTGACTAAAAAAAATCCTGCTGATTCAATAGTCTATTGTTTCAGGGAGCCTAAAGCTCCTTATTTTGCTTCCCGCAATGAGGGGAAAACTATTGAGTTAAAGGCAATACAGAATGTTTTGGATAAAAAGAGTCGGATTTATTCTCCTGTTATATTAGAGGCTGCCGGCGGGCTTCTTGTACCGGTCAACGAAAATAGATTAATGATAGATCTTATCAAGATGACAGGGGCAAAGCCAATTATTGCCGCCCGTGCCGGATTGGGCACGATCAACCATACTCTCCTTACAATAGAGGCTTTGTATAAAAGACATATTAAACCGCTCGGAATAGTTTTTATAGATGCCGGAGAAAAGCCTGCACCACAGGATATGATAAGCGAAAATATTGAGGCGGTTGAAAGTTATTCCAGCATAAAAGTTGCCGGAGTAATCAGCAGAATCAAAGATTTTTCAAACCCTGAAAAACAATGCTATCAGCCGATAGAAAGAATATGCAGTTCACAGGTGTCTGGGGTCGGGAACTTTTTATCAGGGCTTTCGGTTTCATAGGATTTCGCTTTATCCCAACGATTCGGATTTATCTCGGCACGAGGATGCCATTAGGCTATAATTTTTCCATAGTTTATAGTTAAGTTCCGGCCTCAATTCACGGCTTGCGTCAAGTGTGTAGACCTGACACCAATATTTTCCCGCTCTGCACCAACGTTCCCCTATGCGCTTATTGAAGAAGGGGTTAGCGGTCCACGAAAATAAAGCATTGTCTTTCGGTCTATATTTAGTATTTAATAAAGATTGGAGGTAATAAAAATGAATATTACAAGTGACATAAAGTCTGTTACATATCTTAAATCAAAAGCAGCCGATCTGCTTAATCAAATCAACAAAACCCTTCGCCCTGTCATAATAACACAGAATGGAGAACCAAGAGCTGTGCTTCAAGATCCTAAAAGTTATGAAAATATGCGTAATGCAATTGGTATATTGAAACTGGTCTCACAGGGCGAAGGGGATATAAGGAATGGTATGGCCAAATCTCAGGGGGATGTGTTCAAAGACATTGAAATCAGACTGAAAGAAAAACTTAAATGAATCAGACGTATGAAATTATATGGGCTGTTGTTGCAGAAAATGATTTAAAAGAAATTATTGAATATATCGCAACAGACAGCCCTGCCAATGCGTTAAAAATATTAAAAAGGATCAAACAAAAAGCATCAAGTCTTTATAGCCTTCCTGAAAGAGGCCGGATAGTACCTGAACTTCAAGATCAAGGCATCTTGCTATATCGTGAATTAATCATCCATCCCTGGAGAATTATATACAGAATATCAGAAATGAAAGTTTATGTTTTATCTGTCTTGGATGCAAGGCAGAACGTTGAAGATATGCTATTAAAAAGATTGATTTTGACCGAGCCCTAAAGCTAAATATACCTCGGAAGGTTATAAATTGCGCGCCAAAAAAAATACTTCTCTGATGGGCAGCTATAGACTTTCAGATAATTAATTTCACAAGGCCAGATGGAGGAAGGCGTATTAGTTATACGTCGACGACTGATAACGCAATGAAATTATTTATCTGAAAGTCTATAAAGGAGCCGATATAATGTCAGACCGGATAAAACATATTCTATTCGTGTGTACAGGTAATATATGTAGAAGTCCATTTGCTGAAGGCTTGCTAAAAAAGCTTGTACAAAAAAAGAGACTTGATGATATTGTTGCTGATTCAGCGGGATTGCTTGCGCTTACCGGCAATAGTGCCACCGGCCTGGCTCAGAAAGTTGCGGCAGAATATGATGTTGATCTGTCCAGCCACATTGCAAAATCTGTTAAAGAAGATATTTTGGATAGAAGCGATCTCATACTGGTAATGGAAAAATTCCATGCAAAGAATCTTTTGGATGCCTTCCCGGAAGCTGAAGGCAAAGTTTTTTTAATCAGACGTTTTGCTCGCTTTGGTTCTAAAAATCGAGGTGTCGCAGATCCTTATGGGTTAAATTATGAGGCTTATCGTTTCTGCTTTCTAGATATTCAGGACTGTATTTCAGGTCTGGCGGAGCATTCATCTTTGAGCCTATAAAAAGGTTAATCTTGATGGCCGAAGGAACTCTCTTTGCGGAACTTATTAAAAATTTAGATCAATTCGACCGCAAACTTATCTTTGTATTAGATGATCTTAGAGAAAAGCAGAATAGAATGACTCTTATTACTTCCAGATTTGAGCTTTGCAGATTGTTACATCTTGAATATGATGGCGATAATATAAAAAAACTGGATAGGTCATTGCAGCGTTTAATGCAAACCAGGTTATTCTCGTCCGAGCCTGGAACCGGGTTTTCAATTGCTACAAAGACAATTTCGGGAATAGATCAGGAAGAACAAACAGAGAAGCTGATAATTTCTTTAGGAAGACTTTTTTCTATCTAGTCCGTTGCATCAAGTACCTCAAACCCTTCCTTTTCAAGCGCTTTTTTTATAATATCGGTTTTGCAGACAGAGAGCCGGAAGTAATATGTTCTTTTGTTTGCGAGTTGGGCTGTCATGCCTACATTAATTATATCTCCTCCATTATCATTTACAATGCGCAGAGCTTTTTTGAATTCTCCGGGTTTTTCTCCTATCATTACATCAATACGCGAGCTTGCGGTAAGCATTCCCATCATCTCAATAAAGGCTCTCAGGATATCGGTTCCGGTTATTATGCCCACCAGTTTGCCGTTTTTCACAACCGGCATTCCGCCAATTTTGTGCCTATATATGAGCTGGGCTGCGATTTCGATATCATCATCAGGATCAACTGCAATAGGATTTTTTATAATCAAGTCCGAGAGCGTGACGCCTGCGACCATTGAGGGTATAAGTCCTTGTTTCAAATCTGCAAGCGTAACCAGGCCTGCAAGCATGTTTTTCTCTGAGACCACGGGCAGATGCCGGATTGAGTTGATTTTCATCAGCTCAATAGCCTCGCTTACGGAGGCATTTCCCGTTATTGTGATAGGATTGAGAATCATTAAGGAATGTATTTTCATTCGGCTTTCCTCAAAGTCGGCTGATAACTGCAAAGAGGTTCTTCTGCCAGAAAATCGCCGGTTGCTTCGTAAGCTCTTGCCCTGCAGCCGCCGCAAACCTTTTTAAATTCGCATCTTCCGCATTTTCCCTTTAGTTTACTGAAATCGCGTAAAGCCAAAAATACTTCTGAATTGTTCCAGATGTCTGCAAATGATGTCTTTGTGACGTCACCGCAGTTTATTTGAAGGAACCCGCATGGTTGTATAATACCTGTGTGCGAGATAAAACAAAATCCTGTTCCTCCAAGACATCCTCTAGTTACTGCATCAAGACCATGCGTTTTAAAACTAACTGATTTTCCTTCTTTTTTTGCTCTTTGCCTGAGTATTCTGTAGTAATGTGGAGCGCATGTAGCTTTTAATTGCAGGGGTGTCTTTTCCCTTTGATCATAAAACCAGTTAAGAGTACGTTCATATTCTTCCGCGGATATTTCCTGGTCCAGAATATATTTGCCGCGGCCTGTTGGTACCAGAAGAAAAATATGGTGGGCTACTGCGCCAAGATTAATAGCCAGTTCCTGGATTTTTGGGATCTGATCCAGGTTTGCTTTTGTTATTGTTGTGTTTATTTGAAATTCTATTCCTGCTTTTTTTGCCAGGCCTATGCCTCGGAGTGCGCTGTCAAAGGCACCGTCAACCCCCCTGAAGCTGTCATGGCTTTCTTTTGTGTCGCCATCCAGGCTTATACTTATTCTTTTTATGCCCGCATCCGCCATTTTTTGGGCAGATTGTTCTGTTATAAGCGTTCCGTTTGGAGCCATAACCATTCTCAGGCCCTTATCTGTACCGTAACGTGCTATTTCAAAAATGTCGGGCCTTAGCAAAGGCTCCCCGCCTGTAAGTATGATTATGGGCTCCCCAACTTCTGCTATTTGATCAAGAAGCTGCAGAGAAGTTTTTGTGTCAAGCTCGTTGGTGTATGGACCTTTTGTGGCTGAGGCACGGCAGTGTTTGCATGAAAGATTGCAGTTGCGTGTGGTTTCCCATGCAATAAGTCGAAGTGTAGATCCTTTGTTTTCAGCGTGCGGATGAGATTTTTGTGGAGACATATGATCGTTGTTTGTCATATAATTTTTAACCTTTTAATTCTTTAGCGTTCACGGAACGTCGAAATTGGAAATTTGGCCTTCATGCTTTTGTACTGTTTTTCCCAATTTCCAATTTCCAATTTCAAGCCGTTAACGGCTACTTAACTCTTTGGCAGCATCAACAGCAAAATATGTAAGAATCATGCCGGCGCCGGCGCGCTTGATTGATGTTAATGTTTCCATCATAACCTTTTTGCCGTCTATCCACCCCATTTTTTCGGCAGCTTTAACCATTGCATACTCGCCGCTGACATTGTATGCGGCAAGAGGAAGATCTATCTCTTCGCGGATGCGGCAGATAATGTCAAGGTAGGGAAGTGCAGGTTTTACCATGATTATATCAGCGCCTTCTTCTATATCCATTGTAACTTCCCTGATCGCTTCCAGAGAATTTGCAGGGTCCATCTGATATGTTCTTCGATCGCCGAATTTAGGGGCTGAATCTGCAGCATGTCGAAATGGGCCGTAATAAGCTGAGCAGTACTTGGCCGCATATGACATGATTGGAACATTGCTGAAATCGTTTTCATCCAGAATATTTCGGATTTCGGCAACACGGCCGTCCATCATGTCCGATGGTGCAACCATATCTGCTCCTGCTTTTGCATGCGACAAGGCAGTTCTGGCAAGAAGATCAAGAGTGGCATCGTTGTTTATGATTTGCCCTTCCACAATTCCACAGTGGCCATGATTCGTGTACTGGCATAAACATACATCAGTTATTACAACAAGATCCGGTATCTTTTTTTTCAGGGCTGTTGTTGCCTTTTGAACGATACCATTCTTTGCATAAGCACTGGTTGCAAGAGGATCTTTCTTGTCAGGTATTCCAAAAAGCATAACAGCAGGTATGCCCAGATTAAACGCTTCTCCGGCTGTTTTAACAAGATTGTCTATGGATAATTGATAGTGTCCGGTCATGGACTCGATGGGATTTTTAACTCCCTTGCCGCCTATTGCAAAAAGCGGAAGAATTAAGTCATCTACAGAAAGTGTGGTTTCGCGAATCATTCGCCGGAAGGCTTCATTTTGTCTCAAACGTCTTGGCCTGTATTCTGGGAATAACATCAATTCGCTCCCTTTTACGCTATCTCTTCATCTGTAAGATAACATGCCGGATCCGGCGCAAAAGCATCGCCTGTAACGGCTTCGGCTCTCACCCTGAAGTTTCCTGCGCAAACATCCAGCCATCGGCATTTAGCACATCTTCCTTTTACATACTTTTTTTTCTCTTTAAGCTTTTTCATTAAAGGTTCTGAGGTGTCTGTCCATATTTCGGAAAATGGTCTTTTCTGGACATTTCCGAAACTGTGATGTCGCCAGAACTGATCGGCGTAAACCTCTCCATCCCAGCTAATGCATCCAATGCCCCGGCCGGAATTGTTTCCTTCATTCATTTTGAGAAGCTCAAGGACTTCCGCAGCGCGTTTCGGATCTTCTTTAAGCAACCTTAGATAGAGGTATGGACCGTCAGCATGATTATCAACAGTTAATATTTCTTTTTCCTTTCCCTTGTCATGGAGCTTTTTGGTAAGATCCATTATCAGGTCAACTGCTTTTCTGGTTTCATCGTGAGTTAAATCTTCTTCCACGAGTTTTGACCCCCGGCCGGCATAAACAAGGTGATAAAAACATGCCCTTGGGATATCCATATCTTCAAGAAGGTTAAATATATTCTCGATTTCAGTAACATTGAACTTATTGATGGTAAAGCGAAGACCTACTTTTATTCCAGCATCCTGGCAGTTTTTAATGCCTTCTAAAGCTGCCCTGTAAGCGCCCTTAACACCTCTGAAACGGTCGTGGATTTTTTCCATTCCATCAAGGCTTATGCCCACATAGGAAAGGCCGATGTCCTTTAGTACACGAGCCATTTCCTGTGTTATCAAAGTTCCGTTTGTTGATATTACCGCCCGCATGCCTTTTTCAATGGCATATGCGGCAAGCTCGGGGAGATCCTTTCGTATTGTAGGCTCTCCGCCGGAAAGTAATAGCACAGGCACTTTGTACTGGGAGAGATCATCTATAAGGTTTTTACCCTCATCGGTGGTAAGCTCGTTATCAAAAACCTGGTCCTTTGCGTGAGCGTAACAGTGAATACACTTTAAATTGCAGCGTCTTGTAATGTTCCACACTACAACAGGCCGTTTATCTTTGGAAAACTGAAGCAAATGAGAAGGTAATTCTGATGACTTGCGTCCATATCGGAGAGCATCCGACGGCTCGACCGTTCCACAATAAAGTTTTGATATTCCAATCATTTTTAAGCCTCTTGTATAAATTTAACTGCTTAATAAATTCTACTGCTCATTTTTTATCAGCTTATTAATAAAACGCTCTGGATCCAGCAGCGCATCCTTTGTAATAAAAAAGCGGTTTTCCCCAGTTTTTTCCCGAATAAATTTTAGACCATCTTCAAACTCACCGGTAAGTTTTTTGTAAAGATTATCAAGTGTAATGCCGGAATCAATCAATTGCTCAATAATGAAATCAATGGCATTTTCTTCCAGAACAACATTGATATCACTATTTTTAAAAAAATATAGCTCTATTTTTTTTATATCATCATAATATGACTTGATATTTTTTATTGCATTTCCGATGTCCATTATATTTTTGCAGTAATAAGAAGCAACTATATCAATACGGGATTGAGTAAGAGTAAGATTGTACTTATTGCTTAAATTTTTCTTATTTGCCCTTATATATTCATTAATGAATTTTTTTTCTTCAAGTTCCAGTCTTTCAAAAATTTGGTCCGGCTCTTTGGTATTTGATATTTCTAAAAGTTTTTTTAGAGATCCTTTTGGATCGTCCATTACAGAAACAGTTACAGGAAATTTTTTAATATTGGTTGAAGGCAGTTTCTTTTCAAACAAAAGCAGAGCTTTTTCAATTACACCTACCAGACCTCTTGCTCCTGTGTTTTCTTCAAGCGCGCGTTTTGCTAAAATAGGAAACACTTTGTCTTCAAATTTTACATCAATACCATATGCTGCGAAATCGAGTTTTTTCCCAAGAATTATGGGGTTGTTGGGATTTTTTAGAATTTCGTAAAGGTCGCTTTCAGTCAAATTATCAAAAACAGCTTTTACAGGAAGACGTCCTACAAATTCTGTTTCAAATCCGTATTCTATAAGATCTTCCGACTTGACATGTTTGAGAATATCAACTTCTTCCTGCGCGCTTATTATTTTTGCTCCAAAGCCGATACCCTGATCTTTCATGCGTTTTTTAATTATCTCCGAAATATCGCCAAAAGCCCCGCTCATAATAAACAGGATATTTTTGGTGTTTACAGAACGTTTGTCCCTTTTACCTGTTTTGCGAAATCGTTCAATCTCCTGAATCATTGAAATCGGGTCATGCGGAACCTTTAAATCAACATCTGTCTCTTCCATGGGTTTAAGCAGAGCGCGCTGTACACCTGTCCGTGAAACATCAGCACCAATTAGCTGTTTATTTGCAGCTATTTTATCGAGCTCGTCAATGTAAATAATGCTATGCTGGGCGAGTTCAATATTGTCGTTTGCTTCCCTGACCAGGTCACGGATCAGATCTTCTACATCTCCTCCCACATAGCCTGTCTCGCTGAATTTTGTGGCATCACCCTTTACAAAGGGAACACCGATTTTATCAGCTATCAGCCTGATCATATATGTCTTGCCGACACCTGTGGGACCGATCATAAGAATATTGTTCTTTATGCCGCCTACGATCTCATCGGTTTTTTCAGGTGAAGCCTTGACGTGTTTTATCCGGTTGAAGTGGGTGCAAATTTTTGTGGCAAGAATTGCTTTGGCATCATCCTGCTTAACAATATATTGATCAAGATAAGAGACAAGATCCTCGGGTATTAGATCGAAATTAATTTCTCGCTCTTTTTTTTGGGGCGCTTCCACCTTTTCCAGAGGTACTTCCTGGGGAAGAACTATTGGAGATACAATTTTAACACTGCCCCCAAACTTCTTGGACAGAAATTCACTTATTTCTTTTTCAATTTCTCTTGGGTTTGGCATTTTTTCATCATGTTCTTTCATAATTTTTAATTATAATCACATATATCAGAAAATGCAAGCAAGAGCCCTGAAAGTCAATTTTATCGTTTAATTTACAAACATTTAAAATAATCAAACGGTTATCAAGAAAACAATTTCGAATACAGATTTGCGAAATAAATAATATATTATCATGTGTCAACTAAAAAATCGAATTCGTAGTTCCTTGACACTCGCCTGTTTTTTTGTTAGCGGATTAAAAAATATTGAAAAAAACTCTGTAGCCGTTCACGGCTTGAAAATTGAAATTGGAAAGGTATGTAAAATGAGTTCTATTGATGAACAGATTTTAAAATCAGCCAAAGAAATAGTTGTTAAATTTATAGAGGCAGGGAGGCTTTCTCCGACCGGCTTCGATGAAACGTTCAAAAATATTTATTATACAATTGAAGAAGCCGTACAAGGTTCAAGAGAAAAACCTGAAGAATATAATGAATGAATCTTCTTTAGAAAAAGTTAGTATTGAAAAAGCAAGTGAAGATCTATTTGACTTTGCAATTGATCGTTCAGATATAAAGCTGATTTTGCAAAACTTGCCCGAGGATATAAAAATTAACCGGGTTTCATTGGAATATGAAATTCAATTGTTAAAAATTTTGGCTGTTGGATGGAGTATTTCGTTTTTTTTGGATGAAAGTTCTCTAAAGAAAGAATTGTCAGAATCATTTTGGAATGCTGTTCAAAGTTTTTCTCAGAACATTTCAATACTCTCATCTTCATCTGCGGGTAAAGAGATTGACTACTTTAATACTTTGAAAGAACGACTTAATGTGTATTTAAATGCGTTAAATCTTATCACTGACGGTCCTGATCCTCTCATAGCAATTGGCCCAGCCTTTGCCAAAATTTGCGGGGATGAAGATAATGCACAGATTATTCTATCCGGCTCAAAAGTTTTTAACTTTTCTGTCGGCAATGTAAAAAATTATCTTGAGTCTATTCAAATTGAATGATTGGGCCAAATTGAATGATTGGGATAGAGTTTTTACAGCAATTACCAAAAATTAATATCTATTCAAGTTTCCCATGACATAGCCTTCCATGTCCAGAGCTATATGAAAAAATCCTATTTCTTTAAATTTATTAATGATTGTTTTTCTATTCGTTTCGTTTAATATTTTTTCAAAATAAACAGGGTCAATTTCTATTCTTGCAACTTTTCCGTGACACCTTACACGACAACTCTTAAAACCAAGATCTATTATGGTATTTTCAGCTTGTTCTATCATACTCAGTGCTTTTTGAGTTAAGGGAGTTCCATAGGGAATTCTGGTGGCAAAGCATGCCATTGCAGGCTTATCCCATGTGGATAAATTCATATCTTTTGAAAGCAAGCGGATATCATCTTTTGAAAGTCCTGCATCAATCAATGGAGCAATAACACCCATTTCTTCTGCAGCCGAAAATCCGGGCCGGAAATCATCAAGGTCATCTAAGTTGGCACCGTGGGCGATAAGGGTAATGCCCATTTCTGAGGCAATTTTTAAAATATCCTCAAAGAGAAGTTTTTTGCATATGTAGCATCTGTCTTTTTTGTTGGCCATAAAGCCGGAATGATTTATTTCCCTTGAGTTAAGTAGAATGTGCTTAATTCCAAGGTTATCGGCAATTTTTTTTGAATATTCTATTTCCCGTGATGGATGTATAGGTGAGGTTGCTGATATCGCTACCACATTCTTTTTCAGCAATTTGTGAGCAATGGCAAGTAAAAAGGCGCTGTCAACTCCACCCGAAAATGCAACTATCAGAGAGCCGAAACTATTTATTATGGAGACCAGTCGTTCTCTTTTTTCCTTTAAGCCTAACAGTTTCTTATTTTTCACTTTGATCATGATTTTGCCCTTAACCTTCTGATTATTTTTATATTTCAGTATCACATAGCAGAAAATTAAGCAAGAAGTATTTTGACTGTTTTTAATGTTTTTTCAGCACGATACCGTTTCCATTGCTCTGGAAAATATTTTTGAAGGGAGCAGATTTAAGGGCTATGACGATTACATTGCTTCGCTCCTCGAAATGATACCTAAAATGGTGAGTAACAGGGGGCGTTATTATTCAGAATTAGAATTGCTGTTATTTAAACTGGATATTTGATATAGTACTGATTAAATCAGATGTGATGACGCCGCCGGTAATTTGGCCTTGAACTTTACATCGTTTATATCTTGTGTATTTAATGCTTGATGTGCTACAAATCATCATATAGACTTTCAGATAATTAATTTCACTGCGTTAGGAACGGGGGACGAAATAACTAATACGCCTTCCTCCTTCTGGCCTTGTGAAATTAATTATCTGAAAGTCTATAGCAAAATTTCCTTTTTATCCGGGTTAGGAGTAACAGTTTTAATGGAATTTCAGAATTGCATCAGAAACAAATATGGCAAGTGTGATCTTCCGTCCAACACGATTGGCAAAATAAAGGACGGGTTACGAAAATTGAATCTTGATGTTGAATACTCTGCCTTTAGCGTCTCGGACAACATCTATTGGGGAGAGATATGGATTGATTCAATAAGGATAGTCTGTAATGGAAAAGGCATTACCCCGGAGCTTGCGGAGGCCAGTGCGTACGCTGAACTGGCTGAACGTTTCAGCGCGGGGCTGTTCTATCCAGTCTTTGAAGAACGCGTAAGGTTTAACGTCCCGGCCCTTTACAATAAGGAAACCAATAGGTTCCTTAACTTTGAATGGATGAAGGGATATGTATATGCCCACCAGGATGATTTAGAAGAAAACGTTCTAAGAATAGAAGACCTGTTAGCAAACGAAAGTCAGTTGACAGATAAGGACATTGAGCATATCAAAAACAGCCACATGGCCAAACATTGGGTTGACGGTTTTTCAATAGTTCATGAAGAGACAGTAAAAATTCCGGCAAACTTTGTTGCATATATTCACGCGTCTAACGGGATGGCGGCAGGCAATACCATCGAAGAGGCGATGATTCAGGCTTTATGCGAAATATTTGAACGTTACTCGCAAATACAAACAATTAAACCTGAAAAAATAGTTCCATCAATTGATTTGAATTCTGTGGACAATGCCGTCATAAAGGACATAATTAAATTTTATCACGGAAAGAATGTTGATGTAATGATCAAGGATCTTTCTTTTGATGGACTGTTGCCCTGTATAGGCGTCCTGTTCATCAACCACAATTTGTCTCCTGATCGCCTGGAACATAGAATACTGATACCGGGCACATCTTTCAATCTGGACGAAGGTCTAACAAGGTGTTTTACGGAAAGTATGCAAGGCCGTAAAACTCTATTAGCTCCACGTCCACAGTTGGATAAACCACTTGTCCATCGATCTCAGGTTAACAATTATTACCTGTTAATGAAATGTGGTATTTCTCCAAAAGATATCTCATTTCTTGAGCAAGGAAAAGTTGGCACTTACAGGAATAGTAAAATCAAGGATATTTTTGGCGAAATTGAGGAAATTAAGAAAATATGCAAACTGTTCAAGACTGATTGTATAATACTCGACCACACCCATCCGGTATTGAACTTTCCAGTAATAAGAGTAATTATTCCAGGGATTTCTGACTTTTTACCTTTCTTGAGTCAAGATATTCTTGTATCTGAAGCGACAAGACCGTCCGCTACATGGCGTGGATCAAGATTCAGGAAAATAATGCAGAGTTTTTTTGTATAGCAGCCGTTGGCGTTTGAAAGATGTGCTTGACAATAACCCAAAAAATATCCCAATGATTCGATAACTCGTTTATGTTGAGCCTCTTGCAGAAACAAAAAACTTTTGAATTATTTTGATCAGTAGAGGAATAATTATGGCAAAGAAGGCGAATGCAGCAATTATTTCTAATGCAGATGTATGTTTCTGCAAGAGGCTCATTCAATATATACCTTTTTTGTTGACAAAGCACAAGATCGGTTATATATCCATAATCTTAAATGGGGTTATCTATATATAATATAACCTTAAAAAATTAATGAAATCAATAAAATATCAATCAAATCTATCGTATTGAGTGCTCGAGTATCAAATTGAAAAGCAAATTGAGAGGAGGTGACCTTAGATTAGTCCCCGTATGGGAAAGTGATTATTATATAGTCAGAATGGTTAATTTTTAATAATAATGGAGGTAAGACTATGGCGAAACACGAAACTCCTATGATTGACCAGCTAGAGTCTGGTCCGTGGCCAAGCTTTGTATCCGATTTAAAGCAGGAGGCCGAATCAAGGGCAAAAAATGTAAATGGTATAGACTACCAGACGCCTCAGGATGTCTGTGACGATCTTCTGGGAGTCCTTGAGCTTTCATACAAACATGGAAGAACTCACTGGAAACACGGCGGAATAGTCGGTGTGTTCGGCTATGGCGGTGGCGTTATCGGAAGATACTGTGATCAGCCGGAGATGTTCCCTGGCGTTGCTGCTTTCCATACCATGCGAATAAACCAGCCCTCAGGTAAATACTATACAACAAAATTCCTGAGAGATCTTATGGATATCTGGGAACTGCGCGGAAGCGGTTTAACCAACTTTCATGGAGCTACAGGTGATATCGTTCTTCTAGGCACAACAACACCCCAGTTGGAAGAAGTCTTCTATGATTTAACCCACAAGATGGATACAGATCTTGGCGGTTCCGGTTCAAACCTGAGAACTCCCTCCTGCTGTTTGGGAACTTCTCGTTGCGAATTTGCCTGCTTTGATACACAGGCGATTTGTCATCACATGACCAATTTTTATCAGGATGAGCTTCATCGTCCTGCTTTTCCATATAAGTTTAAATTCAAATTTGACGGATGCTCCAACTGCTGTGTTGCATCTATTGCGCGTTCAGACCTGTCCTTTATCGGCACATGGCGAGATGATATACGTATTGATCAGGAAGCAGTAAAGGCTTATGTCGGCGGTGAAATTCCTCCAAACGCAGGTGCTCATGCGGGTCGCGACTGGGGTCCGTTTGATATCCAGAAAGAAGTTGTTGATATTTGTCCAACAAACTGCATGCGATATGAAAATGGAAAACTTGAGATCAACACCAAAGAGTGCACCAGATGTATGCACTGTATTAACGTAATGCCCAGAGCCCTAAGGCCAGGTCTGGATAAGGGCGCAACTATATGTGCCGGTGCTAAAGCCCCGATTCTTGATGGTGCACAGATGGGTACTATGCTTGTTCCTTTTATCAAGATCGAAGAACCTTACGATGAGATCAAAGAGAATATAATTGAACCTATCTGGGAATGGTGGATGGAAGAAGGCAAGAACCGCGAGCGTCTTGGCGAATTAATCAGACGTCAAAGTTTCCAGAAGCTGCTTGATGTAACAGGCATTAAAGCAATGGCGCAGCATGTTCAAGAGCCGCGTTCTAACCCGTATGTGTTCTGGAGAGAAGATGAAGTTCCGGGTGGATGGACACGAGATATCAATGAATTTAGAAAATATCACCAGAGATAGGGGGGAGGAATAATACCATGGCATTTATATCTTCAGGCTACAATCCTGATAAACCGATGGAAAACAGAATAACCGACATCGGTCCACAAAAGTTTGATCAATTTTACCCTCCGGTTATTAAGGCAAATAAGGGTAAATGGCTGTATCATGAAATACTGGAACCAGGCATTCTGGTGCATGTTTCAGAAACAGGTGACGAAGTTTATACAATAAGAGTAGGTGGTTGTCGTTTCATGAGCGTAACACATGTCCGTGAAATGTGTGAAATAGCTGATAAACACTGCGACGGACACCTCAGGTTTACCACCAGAAATAACATTGAATTCATGGTGGACAGCAAAGAAAAAGTTGAGCCTTTAAAACAAGATCTTGCCAGCAGAAAATTTAACGGTGGAAGTCAAAAGTTCCCCATTGGAGGGACTGGCGCCGGAATTACCAATATTGTGCATACTCAGGGATGGATTCACTGCCATACACCGGCAACTGATGCATCAGGCACAGTAAAGGCAACTATGGATGTTCTTTTTGACCAGTTTACAGATATGAAGCTGCCTGCCAAAGTACGTGTTTCCATGGCTTGCTGTCTTAATATGTGTGGTGCTGTTCACTGCTCAGATATAGCAATTCTCGGCTATCACCGCAAACCGCCAATGATTGACACTGAATATATTGACAAAATGTGCGAGCTTCCTCTGGCTGTAGCTGCATGTCCTACCGCAGCAATCAAACCGGCTAAAGTAGAGTTTGAAGGGAAAACGCTAAAAAGTGTTTCAGTTAACCCCGAAAGATGTATGTACTGCGGAAACTGTTACACAATGTGCCCCTCAATGCCTCTTGCAGACACAGAAGGCGACGGAATCGTTCTCATGGCAGGCGGTAAGATTTCCAACAGGATTTCCATGCCGAAGTTTTCAAAGGTTGTTGTGGCATTTATTCCTAATGAACAGCCTCGCTGGCCATCCTTGACCGAAACGATCAAGAGAATGGTTGATGCTTATTCAAATGATGCCAATAAGTACGAGCGTATGGGTGACTGGGCGGAAAGAATTGGCTGGGAAAGATTCTTTGATAAATGTGAGCTTGAATTCACACATCATCTTATTGATGATTTCCGTGATGCCGCATATTATACATGGCGTCAGTCAACTCAATTCAAGTTCTAACAGCAATAAATTTAACTAATTAACCGGAGGCAAACGTCAGGTTTGCCTCCGGTATAAAATTATGAGGCATAATAATGGCTGGTCTAACAATGGATGAACAAACAGCAAGAGATACTATTGTAGAAACACTTAAGAAAAAAAAGGGTAAATCAAAATTTTATCTTAAGGATTTCTATAAAATGTTTCCAGACGAAAAAGTCAGAGCTGTTAAGAATCTTGTAAACAAAATGGTTGGGGAAGAAGTTCTGGAATACTGGTCCAGCGGAAGCACGACTTTAATCGGGCTCAAAGGTGCTGGAAAACAGGCTTCTACCGAAGAGGATTGAAATTATAATTTAATGCAGCATGACGGTAAAGGTTCCCCCGGAATTATTATTGCAGCTCTGCGAGGCGGAGCAGGAAAAACAATACTGTCTATAGGGATAATTGCTGCATGGAAAAATCTCAAAAAAAATGTTGCTCCTTTTAAAAAAGGTCCGGATTATATAGATGCCGGCTGGCTTGCTATGGCGGCTGGCCGGCCATGCTATAA